>JAAUYG010297931.1_pt1 | contig 12048 bp, 13 predicted proteins | sample 7278091 | NCBI WGS metagenome assembly JAAUYG01 (sample SAMN14350201, study PRJNA611818) | marine sediment metagenome | isolation source: surface marine sediment (0.6m) | place: French Polynesia: Moorea | collected 2018-08 | reverse complement strand
GAGGGGTCACTTTCCATGACCTACACTCTATTGGACCACAGTGGTGTGTACAAGTAACTTTCTTGTGCAGCGACACTAGAGGCAGTGCAAGGCAAATCTCTTGTTTCTGGAATGAAGGCAGCTTTGGTTCTGTTTTCAGTGAATGCCATTTACGAGAAGATTGCTGACGTAAAGAAAGAAGAATCATCCATGGAGGACGACTGGAATTTCTTGGTGGATCTGATCGGTGAAGACTTCTTCCACAAAAGTAAGTTGCGTTCTGGTGTTATCGTAATTTGCTGTGTTGGTTCGAAAGTGCGAGAGATATCAATCACTCAACCTTTGGAGATGACTCTCGAAAACAATGCGAAGACGATTGTTTCATGTGAGGAAGATTCCATTCTGCATTTTGTTTCGTTGGAACCTTACGATGCGCTTTGTTCGTTTAATTTCAGATGCAGACACTCTGCTCAAAATTGTTGAATCCCCAGAACACCTGCGATTCCTAATCGAAGTGTAAGGACGCAAGATTCTCATCCTCGTGTGCGCCAGATATTTTTGAAACGCAATCCTGTTCCAAATAACACGGGGAATGCTGGGGCAAGCTCCCTCCCGATGTATGTGTGACACGAGACAGGAAATGAGGAGTCTTAACTCAAAGACCCAATTTGTCCGCAATCGATCTGGCCCAAAATGGTGCCGTTGTCATCGTCCTTGTCATTTTGACATGATTGACCCCCAAGCAATCGACGCAATTCCGCCAATCATGCCACACTGTCATCACTGCGCCCTCGACGCTGATAAGCGCCCTTGTTCCGTTTCAGATTCGTGGATGAGCTTCCGGCCATTGGTCTGACAGACGATGTTGCGGAGGACCTTTTGAGAGACAGCATAACAGCGACGGTTAATCACTGGCATGCTGTGAAAAATTCAACGGACGCTAAGGACAAAGTGCACAAACATCACAGCGAGACAATGAATGAGTTGGCTGGTGACAAAGATGAAGAGGAAGAAAACGAAAACTTGCTGGACGAACTTTTCTCTGCGGACAATAATGAAGAAAATCAGAATAAGACAGAACAAACCAATGAAGAACATCAGAACGTTGAAAATAGCGAGGGTGAAACGAGCACTGAACCAACTGCAGCTGAAAGCACTGAAGCAACTGCAGCTGAAGGCAACGAGCATCTGACAGTAACAACCAAAGCCGTCGAGGAATCTTCGGACTACGAGCCAACGGAAGTGGAAGTCGACGCTTTCATCGAGTTTGCCATTCAGCTGGATAAGATTTACTCGGGGCGCTTGATGGACGTTGCACGAGGCAGGACGGACGACAAGGAGGCCGCTGCTGCCAGATTCAACAGAGAAGAAATCAAACAATTCCTGAAACAAATTCATGACTTGGTTATGCGCCGTGAGGGAGAAGGGAGGAGAGAAGACCTGGAAGCGTGGAAGGGATTCCTGGAGGAACTGAGAGACGCGCCCATGGCTTCAAATCACGGCAGACCACACCATCACCACAACTCTCCTTACAAACCCACTGAGCAGGAAATTCAGACTTTCTTAGATTTCCTGAAATTTACGCATCACTCTGAAGACGATGCAGATCGCCATCCTGTCCAGACCACGTATTCTGAGGTTATGCACCATCTGGTTCGCATTCATAATCTATCGCATCTGGTTTCCGTTGCCGATGAATTCAGCAGACGGGATCTTCTGGAATGGTTGGACTTCGTGCTTTTCATGCAGCGATTGGGTTTGACGGAACATGGCCATCGGAAAATTTGAACAAAAAAGCATGCAATCAATTACAATTCTCTCCACTGGTCAGTGTTCCAAACTGTTGCAGATTGAAAGAATCTAACAATTATGAATTTGTTGGAGAAATTTTGAATTGCTTTGTTGAGATTCCGAACAACTCGCGTAAATTTCCTTGTGAAAAAAAAGGGTTTGTTCACTGTCGGAATAAAAGGAAGCACTTGAACATGTTGCTTTTTCTTTGGAGCGTTCCTTGCTTTCTCATTGGAGCACATCGCCCCAAATAATGCCCAAGCACTGCCATATTTGTTGGGTGCAAATAAAAGCGAACCACATAGCTACATGTGTGTCGTGCACACTTGTTCACCTTACATGAGATCTTCCATGAGAAAGTTCTGTGAAATGTCTTGTCCTGGCCCAAATTGGGGAATGTGAGGCGTCTTGACACAATGAGCAATGCATTTTGGCCACCACAACAATCGACTGGTTAAGTGCATAATCTGTTGAAACTGGATCACTTAACCAAACCTTATGACGATTCACTTTCGGGCATGGAAAGGAATTCTGAGGTAGGCCTATGCTGTTTGGAGACACAACCACGTGCAGAACCAGTTTGTTGGTGGGAAAGAAGGGACTGTCATTTGTTTCCAACGATTCTGGAATGGAAATGAAATCTGTGATGCCATTGGGTTAAACATCTTGGAATGATAACATTTATAGCAAGAAAAAAGATTTGTTTGAGGGAAGCTACCATTCAGAATCCTTGGAGATCCCAGATTTGAAAACCTGGGAAAATATAGATGAATTGCCCAGTGTAGAAATGTCAAGGATGCGAGTAGTTTTCTACTTCACAGGGGAAAATGCAGAAGATCGTCCAGAGTGATTGTCTTTTTCCTTCTTTGCGTGTTTTTCCTGGAGAGCGTGATACTGATTGGAAAAAATGTTCCTACTCCAGGTGAGATTTGTTTGACGAGCAAAAATACGTCCGCAACATACAAAATTTCCGCAATAAACTATGTTTGTTGAGAGAGACCCAACATTTGAACTACTTTACACTTTCAGAAGCGCAATCACATGAAGCAAGAAAAAGTTTCGACAGCGGCGGCGATTCCGCTTCACTGGTGGATGGATCACTGATCCTGCAGGATCCAAACAGCCCGCCTCCCATTGGGACAAACGATCTCTCTGAATTTGCCAAAGACAAACTTCACGTTTTTCAACAACAACTCAGTCAACTGCTTTTCAGATTCCGCAAAGATATTTTTCACAGACCGGAAAGGCCGAAATTGAAAGACGTTTGTGCACGATATGAACGTGAAGCAAGTGACGACAAAATATTCAAAGCAAATATTTGGAAAGATTACGTTGAACTCAATCCAGGATTCGACATAGTGGTCGTAACTCAAATGCATGAAGGAAAACTGAAGGCTTTGTCCAAATTTCTGCAGCACTGGACCGGTGGATTTTCAGTTGCGTTGTATCTGAACATGACCAGTGCACACACGTTACCGGATATTCTGAGGATGGAGTACCCTGCTATTCTGGAAAGAAGAAACATTGACATTCATATCACAGCCAAGGAGGGGGTAATTGCTTGCTTCTGCACGCTTGTTTTGCGAAGATGACTTGGAGAAAATGGTGGTGAATCTCAGCGTAGCAAAGAGTTAAATCATTTTCGTTGCAGGAATTTTATCCCATTAACTACCTGCGAAACATTGCACTGAACCACACGAACGCAAAGTACGTCTTCTTGAGCGACGTTGACTTTGCTCCCAGCTTTGGTCTTCACAGCTACGCAAAGGAAATGATAAGCCTCGGTTACCTGGACGGAAAGAAGGTCCGTGGAAACAGATGCACGGTTGTTCCGAAACGTCTGTGCTTTTTTACAGCAGGTTGCAAACTTTTTCGTCTTTTTTCAGGCCTTTGTCGTCCCAGCCTTTGAATTTCCACATCAGAACAATGTCACAGATTATCCCAAGAATAAGACGGAGCTGTTGCGCATTTGGAAAGCCAGAAATGTTATCCAGTTTCAGTGAGTTCTATTTCCTTTCGCTGGAAAAAGATCAAGTGCTTTGCCTTGGGGAAAGAAATGTGTGCTCTCACCTTTGATTCGTTTTCAGTGAGGGGTTCAATCCTGGGCATGGACCAACTAATTACAAGAAATGGAAGGAGGCAAAGGATCCTTACACTGTACGTTGATGTCCAGTGTGTGTGCGCCTTTTAGTCGGGCCCGCTCCAGTCGATTTGTCTGGAATCTTTCTCTCCTTTTTTTGGAACTGTCAACCACATGTGCCACACAGAATTTTGTTCCAGGCCCCTGCGACAAAATTCTTGAGTCCAAAACTGAACAAAATTCTCTTTGTTCTTGATTACAGGTTATAGGTCTCTGGTTTCTTTCAAGAATGGACTGTACCTCAAAATCGATTCCTGATTTTGTATTCCAGGTTGAGTACAGAGACGCGTATGAACCTTACTTAATCATGAAAAAGGAACTCGTTCCACCCTTTGACCAAAGATTTGTTGGCAGATATGGAAACAAACTGGTGCATCGACTGGAGGTTGCAGCCTCTGGGTGAGACCAAGTTCAGACTAACCACAGATGAAACACAAAAACGAAAAAGATGTCTCTTTTTGGTGGTTCTGGAGTAATTTCAGTGGAGTGTTGCTTTCTTTCTGCAGGGTTGAGTTTCTGGTGCTCCCTGATGGCTTCACAATACACTATCCACACTTCATCAAATGGAACGTGCCTTACATTGGGTGAGTGGGATATGACATTGTTTTCGCTGAATACAAAACAATTGGAATGAAAAAGAGAATGTTGAAACCAATGAAACTATTTTTTCAGGTGCTGTGCCAAACTGGCAAAAGTATTCAAAGAAGAAATCAGGGTGAAGTACAAAACTGACATCATGGACAGTCCAAAAAAGAGGAAAGAGAACAGAGAAAAGATGATGCAGGAGAAAGAAAGACAAACGTCCTGACGCTTGAGTGCTTCGCAAAGTGTGCTGTACTAAATAAACTCCGAGGATATCAAGATTGTTAAATTTCAACATTTTCCTCGGACTGTTCAAATCTATTATTTCGTTTTGTGCGTTGATTAAAGAAACAACCAAAAAGCGTTGACCTGTTTTTTTCCTCACGCTAGATCCTCACAAAGTGTTCAAGGTGCAGAAAAGGGCACAAAGAGTAGACATTTTCAACTGAACTGACCAAAATTTCGCCAAAGCAGAAACACAAACACAGTGCGAAGCAAAGTACAACCAAACCCAAAATCAGATGTCCCACTGGCACTTTCTTTGCATTTCAGTCTTTGCAGGGGAAGGATATTTGGTAGCAAGAAATTACTGCAGTAAACTTGACGATGACCTCTTGCTCATAAAATCGCTGTGTTTTATTGGAAGAACAACGCCGACATTTATTGCTTTACTCGCATGGGCTCTGCCAGGAAAATGATAAGATTCTTCAGTTGACACAATCTGTTCTGCAAACACATAACTCTGTTATTGGGGCAATTAGACTCATTATATCCTGGAAACTGAGGAATCGTGTGAAAAGTGCAATCACTTAACTTGGGTTTTATTGGTCATCAGCACCAAATTTGCGCCATTTGGATCAAACAAGGGATAAGGAAGACCTATCCTGGGTTTGAAGAATCGTGGTTTACGTCAACGGTGATTTCACACATAAACGGGATGTTTTTTGAGAACATGCAACAATCAGAAATTTTTTTGAACAAAAATGAGCAAAAAGCTACAGAGAAGCTGGTCTTCCAAATCTGGGAGGAAGGCAAAAATTGGGCACGGGTTACTTGCCGACATAACCAAGGTGGGTCATTCCTTATTCCGCACTTTCGTTGAAAATACGCTTGCCACTTAACAAAGCAATTCACGAGAAAAAATATTTGTTTCGACTTTCTTTTTGTGAACAAACAGTCTACACTTTTCTTTGTGTGACCAGGAATCCAACATGTCTGTGATCGCCGTTTATGGAGACGCTCTTGACAAGTTGGGTTTTGAAATTGCGCGTAAGGCGAACAGAAATGCTGAGAAGCGATTGACAAAAACGCTGACAGTCTACGACGACATGGCCAGCAGAAACGATGCCAGTTATCGGAAAGAAAGGTGAGGACTGTCTACCTTTATCCTGGATTCAGGTGAAAAACGAATGAATTCTCTGCGTACTGCGAGCACTCGACAACTGCAGCCATGACATGTTTTGTGTTCTGTCTGGATGCAAATCTATCCCCAGGGTGTTGGCTTTCGAGCTGGGTCTCAACAACGATATTTTGACATTTTCAGGTTTGAACTGAGAGAGAAGTTGAACAAACTGAGACTGAACCAGCAGCGAGTATGGAGAGAGTACGCCATCAGGGGAGCGAAAGAAGTGGGAACAACAGCTTCGGGGTTTCTGTTCAGAAGGGCCAAGCTGCTGGAACAATCAGGAATCCTGGAAGAGGAACAGGAAGAGGAAAGACAAATGGAAGCTCAGATGGGGGTGGCAGCTGCTCGAAAACTTTTGGAGAGCAGAGAACAATTGGAAAGGGAGGAAAAAGAGGTTTGTCTTTCATCCAGTGCAAGCTCAAACGAAGAAGACTTTCGATGCAGTGGCCAGACATCAGACACGATGGGCCTGCCAGAAAATGACAGAGCAACTTGGGCTTTAACAAGTTTTGGAGATGAAATGTCAGAATCACAAAAGTCAGGTGTCCGTTGCAGTCCTGCGCAGAACAGTGCAGAATCAGAGACTCGAAAAAGTTCCGGCAAAAAACCAAGCAAGAAGGCTCCAAGGAAAAGCCACAGTGCCAATCATTTGCAACCAACACTGAGGAGAATCCACACGTCTCCCATTCTTTTGGGCAACGACGTCACGAAAGAGAATAAAATCAAAGAAAATGGGTTATCTGTGTCTTCACCAACCACAGTCAAGGGTGCGCCAAGTGCAAAAGGGAAAGTGTTTGGTGGCCCAAGGGAGGCCCAGTGCAGAAGCAGCCAGGAAAGTCGCAGAAATCATGCGAAGGTGCAAGATGAAGATTTCGCTGCCACAAAAACCCTCGCTGCTATTCCTCGAACTATCTCTAGCATATCTGTTCGTGAGAGACGGCCACAAACTGTGACAACCCAAAGGCAACTACCATTGGGAGTGAAAAGTGTCAGGCGGCCACACTCACAACCACAGCACTTGTCTGCATTGAGTACCACTGTCCTCCTGAAGACTCCTTCGCCCGTTCCGAGTTCTGGCGACGGAAGTTGCAGCAGAATCACAACGGAGCTCTGGTGTGGACAGCACAATCTCAAAGGAGACCTGTACGTCCCACGTGCTGCAAAACGTGAAAGGAGAATCATTGTTCCAGACAAGAAGGAAATGCTTTGCATCTTGGAGGAACAAAAAAGAGAACTGCAGAAAAGAATTGATAGCTTCATTGTGAGACAACCACGGACAAATTCTTTTCAAATGTCCATTTGATGGTGATCAGAGAACAGCATCCTGCTTCAAAAGAAAGCTTCTTCGGCTAAAAAGCATGTATATATATAAATTTTCTTGCGCCTGGTTTGTGCAAGGCATCTCCTCTTTGTTGCGTTTAACGGAAGTGCTATTTTGGAAAGTGCATCAGGTACGGGCACAATATTTCTTTGTCACACATTTTTGGAATAAAAAAACTGTGCTTTACAGGAATCCTCTTTCTACAAGTGGAAAAGATCTTACAACCAAGGCATGTCCACTGTTTTATCGGCTCGGCTAACAGCAGTCCGAAATAAAAAAAGATAACTGCAAAAACGCTGAAGCGACGAATGCATGTTACCTTCAGAGATTGGTTGGTGGCTTTTCGCAGGCTTGTACAAGAAGCCACACAAGAGTGTAGTGGCCGGCGGACCAGCAGATTCTCACAACTATCTAAGACACTTTTTTCCTCAAATCTTAATCGCACAAACAACTTAGAAAATGCCCAACCACACCAACTTTTATGGACAATTGCCAACCGTAGAACAGATGATGATTGTGTCCTTTAAGAAAAATAAACACACCAAAAACAATGTACAAGACACAAAAATATTTCCTTTGTTCGAAACAGTTTCCGTTCTCTTTCCTTTTCACAGAGCTTGAAGAATGCAGTAGCATCTTAACAGTATCTCTTTACCTTGATACAAATGACTCTTCTGATCTTCAGTGCCATGTGAGAAAGAGAGATAACCGGTGTTTATCTGTTGTGAAGATGATTGCCTTGAACAGATACATGTACTTCATTAAAGGTCGGCGATGCCACACTAAACACACAGGACAAGAAACAGAGTGAATTTCACAACTTTCCATTGCCTGACTTCTGCAAACACAATGCCTCAGACAACCGGATCAGCCACGACCAGTGTAAACGACAAACCGGTGCACAGACTACGAATTGACAACAGCAGGGTGAAAATTGGCAACAAGAATATCGATGACCTCCGTGACAAAAAACTCGAGACAATCTGGATGCAGTTTCACAGAAACAAAGCAGATTTGGAGTTTGAAATCCTTCAAGCCCGAGAGGAAGCCGCCAAGTGGCGACGGATGAGGTCACAATTGGATGGAAGCCGCAGAATCTCTCTGATTGAACATCCGAAGCAAAAGCGAAGTGCCAAACATGGCGACAGTTTGTACACAGTTTTTGGTCCGGACGGTGAGGTCCTCAGTAGAAATGCCCTCTCAACCAACCAGCGGCGCACGAGCAGAAAGCATCGGACTGTTTCTTCCGCCACTGACGCACATTCACCAGACAAGAACTCTCACTATGCGTTCAAAGGCATTCGGAACAGAGCCAACAGCTCCAAAAGCGCTTACGAATCTGTGTGGTTTGACGAACCACGGGCAAGGAAAGGGCATGACGGGAAATTCAAGACTGCACCCAACAGAATTTCTAGCTCCAAGAGCACCTTTGTATCTGAAGATTCGTGGGACCACCAGCGGGGTTTTACGAAACTCGAAGATGACGTGTTTGTTCCGTTTCAACATTGGAGCTTGAAACAGCCAGCTGCCACAACACCAAAAGCTGAGGAAAGTAGGTCACGGGGAACCTGGGCGGCCAGGCCGCGAGGCAAGATGCGTCAACGAATCCACAGCGCAGAACCTAATCGTGATATGAGACCACCTGGAAGGTCCTTTCAAGAACTCAGGGACCTGTGGGATGTGGACAAAATAGCAGCAAAGGCAGAGGAGAAGAAAAGAGCGAAAATTGCGCGAATCAGGGAGGAAAACAAAGTGCAAGAAGAGGCAGAGCTTCGCCAAAAAATTGAAACCTTTTACGTTCATATGGAAAGTTTGAAGCGAACGTTAACACCAGTACCCAAGGAAATCATGTGATTCTATAATATCCAGATATCTCTCTTATCACGGGTCACAGAAGCGCAAAAAGGGGATCCACGTTAATTAACGTCTTGCGACAGGGTGCGTTCATGTCTTCTCCCTTTCAGTGGTGCACGTGAAACAATGCAGCTGGGAAGAATAAAAGGAAGCAACTTTCGAATTATTTTAATTGTATTTCTTTGAAATCAAATCTCATTTCGTGAAATGTGTTGCAAACAATTAAAAACACTTCCAACGAACGATCCAAGAATCCGAAGACGAAATTAAGTTATAAGACGCGTTTCTGCTTCTTCGGGAGCCAAATTGTGTGTGTTGTTGTTCCGTGATGTTTGCACATTGCCCCGGAATCATTTACAGACAAGAATTCTTGTTTCACGAAAAACAAAATTTGCAGAAGATGTCTAGACTTTTGTGTTATATTCTGTGAAGTGGCATTCCGATTTGCAGTTCATTTGTTCTGATCCCAAAGGCTGCACGCATCTTTGAAAAAAGCTGTTTTCGCTTGGGTTGTTTTTCCGAACTCCAGGTAAGCAAGATCATCCTTGTCAAATCTGGGCCACTTTGGATTGTCACCGCCGTTTGGATCTCTGAAAAAAAAGTGAGGAATAAGGCTCACACGAGATAGGATCAAGAAAGTACAATTTTATCTGTCTGCAAATCTAGCTTTGAAAATTTTGCTCCCGTCTGCCTGGTTTCCTGTACCCGTGTTTCGCAAAGTTAGCCCAGTAAGTCATCATTATCTTGCTGATTTCCTTGTCCTCTTCTGTTGGCTTCAGATTGCTGCCTTCTGGTGTCATCACGTCTCCAAGAACAAATGAAACTTCCATGACGTGATCCGCGTGGACCCAAGATGGATATGGGGAAAAGGATGGTCTGTAGTCGAAGAAGTACACGTATGTGGGGCACTTGTCTGCAAAAGGAAACATATTCGTTTCACAGCTGACAATACGAGTTGGTGTGAAAGACAGTCCTATGTTTTTGGCAGATTCAGCTCATTGCAAACATGACACCCACCTGCACAAGCAAGCGCAAAATTAGCCGTGGGTACTGAGAACATGATGTCTGTCTGCAGCTGTGTCAGGCCTCTCAGAATATCCTCGTGCGAGATGTTGTCTCCTTCAGAACCAACGTAATATTTGAGGAGTGTTGTAGCCGTCTGTTCCACATCCTGATGTGAATGCCTGTCGGCAAGTATTTTGGCTATTTCTTTTGCGGCCTCGTAGTCGGTTGGGTTGATGATGGTGAGTGGGCCCACAATGTACAATGCTCCTTCGTGGCTGTTGCTTCCGAGCATGAATTGCTTCACACTCCTGCAAAACGATGGCACTGCATTCACACATGCTGAACAACACCAACAACATGGACGGAAACAGGTCCATCCTGTTTGTGGGATCCACTGATTTTGCAGTACATTATGAAACTCAACGCTGATCGAGTTTTTCTTGAATCAAAGAAATGCGCGGGGTTTTTTTGCAGCTAATTGGCCCAGAATGGCAAAAACCAGCGAAGAAAAAAAAAGACAAACGCAACTGTTTGCGATCATCGCGCCAGTGTGCATGGCTGCTGCGTGGAAGACATGCAAAGAAAATGCATCCAGAACGTTCAAAAATGGATAGAAAACAACTTGTTTACCAAAGCTGTGCATCTAGACTGAAAATTCTGCTTTTGACGACATTTTCATCGACTGTTGGCTGCCACAGTATGTCAGCAAACATTTGTAAAATATGCTCCGCACTCTTGTCTTGCAAAAAGTTGATCAGGTCAAAGTCTTCATTTCCTGAAAGACGTCTCCCTGCCTTGAACCAATTTGGTGTATTCATTGAATGTTACCGGCCAAACAAGCAAACCAGAGATTTGGCCCCAAAGGCCAAGGTACTTTGCTGCTGCCATCACTATGCACTCACGGCTGAGGGGGTGGCATGTCAGGGGTGGCAAATTAGTGGGGGGTGTCATATCCCTGGTGTTTGACTTTGGTCCTTACTTGGTTGATGGCTGATGCGGGGGTGGCATCTATTGGGGGTGAGGCTAAGGTCTCGTCACCCGTGAAACCACTGGAGCTACTTCGCGCCTTTTCAAAGGCAACCAAGTAAAGAAATGTGTCTGCATGAATGCAAGCCATGTCCTTTCGTGGGCAGAAGAACGCCTGAATCGCGTAAAAGACACTTGTTTGTCTTAACTGTCCATGAGAATGGATCCAGGCCGCAGTGATGCACTGCTGTACAGTAGAGCCAGCATACATGGAGAAATGATTGTCCTCAGCAATGCAGGTTTTGTGTTTTTAACAACAGTTTAAAATTGCCATTTCTTCACTGACCTGCCAAATGACTCTTTGCCACGCGTTCGAGCTGCGCAGCAACATCTGAAGATGTTTGCCATTTGCCCATTGTTCCCATTACTCCACTCTGAGATATAGCTCTGTGAAACAGTCCTTGCGCCAGATCCGAGGTCATCAGAACTGACACTGAGAGACCTCCTGAAAACAACCCCCTTGCAATGAACAAAAAGCATCTGCACTTTCCTCCTTGTGGATTCGTAACACAATTATTGCATTTTTAATGTTTCCATCAAATTGCTGCCGACCTGCACTTTCTCCAAAAATGGTGACATTTTCAGGGTCGCCTCCAAACTGCGCGATGTGTTTTTGCACCCATTGTAGGGCTAATATCTGGTCCTTCAGCCCCATATTTCCCGAGGATGGTTCCTTTTTGTTGCACAAGAACCCTGTGCAAACATGAGAAGGGTTTTGCTGTGATAAGAAGAACATTAGTTGCTCGGCAGCCAAAAAGCAAACCTTGTGGAAATTACCAACACAACATCTCGTTGCCCGGAGGGCATGTTACAGCTGGAAATTTGCAGGATGCATCATCTTTTGGCCGTGTCTCTTTTGTGGTTAGGTTTAAATTTTCTGTACAAGTGTAGCTGTTCAATGGCTTCAGGTGTTGGTATGGTTGGGCATTTTCTGACTCTTTGGTG
>JAAUYG010286590.1_pt1 | contig 12048 bp, 13 predicted proteins | sample 7278091 | NCBI WGS metagenome assembly JAAUYG01 (sample SAMN14350201, study PRJNA611818) | marine sediment metagenome | isolation source: surface marine sediment (0.6m) | place: French Polynesia: Moorea | collected 2018-08 | reverse complement strand
CCTTGCCACCGTTAGCCTACCAGAGTATGTTGCCACACACTCACACCAGACTGACTACCTAGTGCCCTTAAAATCTCAACACTCGTTCCTTTCATTAGGTCCTGATTGCCAGATAAGGTGGTCTGGACTCTGGACTCTTGGACCAATGACAAAGGACAGGAAGAAAAGGATCGGATCAACTCCTGTGGCACGGAAGCCAAGTCAAAAGTGCCGAGGAGGTGATCCAACTTCTCCTACACATGCAGTCAACCAGTCAAAACCACTGAAAACCCCATTTAGGCGCCTCACACCTTTATTGCATGGTGTAATTACTTGATGGTTGACTGCATGTCTAGAAGGTATATGAAATTCAGAGACAGATGTGGTTCTTTGTATTTCTGAACTTTAGTGTTGATTCTGGAACTCTTTTGTGAGGGGGGGGGAACATTTTTTATGTTCATGTTTTGGTCTTTGAATTTGGAAAGGTATGCACAGGAAAGGCAAGACACTTTTAGCAGCAAATGTTTCACTCCTCAGCAAAGAATGGAGTGATTTGAGTTGTCAAAACACAGTCATCAAAATTGTTGGCTCCTAATAGATCTACATACTGATGTCCATTCAAACATTAGAGCAAGAAAGGCTTGCACGGATTATCTGGAGTGTTATTGCAGGCAGCTGCAGTGCATGAACCTCGTTCAATGGGGAGTCATGAATCCTGGGTATTTACATGGAGGAAGCCATCCCTGAGTGATGGACTTGCACTGGACACTCACAGATCCAGGGTCCAGACTTCCATCACCTGTTCCAGTGGCGGACCCCGAAAGGGGAGTTACTGACTTCCTGGGACTTTATTTCACAATCAGTTTTGCCCCGGATAGGGTTGTTTCTTCAGGTCAGAATTTCACTTAGGGCCCCCTCAGGGTCAGGTTTCTTTTTTTACGGCCTAGACCCTTGAGCAAAGTCTTTTGGATCCGCGTCATCATGTGCTTGGTCCAGACATGTCAAGAAAAACTGGGCCATTTTTGTCCTTATGAAAATTATTAATTTGCTCCACAAGTAAATGCAGTGGGAACAGGGGACAGCCCCCCTGATTGGGTGTTCTGGACAGAAGTACAGGATCACCTCCTGAGGTGAAGCTGAGGTACCGAGGAGGTGATCCAACTTCTGCTACAGTCAAACAGTCAAAACTACTGTAAAAACCCCATTTGAGCCCTTCACAACTTGATTGCATGGTCGATTACTTGACCGTTGACTGCATGTGTAGGAGAATTGCGTTTAACCAGTTGGCGTAACTAGTGTCACCTCAGAATTGTTCAGAATGTTTCAGCCCCTGGATTGACAAAGAAATTTTTCTGAGCTTTGTTGTCATTGCCTTCAAAGATAAGTCCATGAACCAAGAAATCTGGACCAAAACACTGATCTCCGGAATTTACAGACGGTCCGGGATAGATCAACTGGGAGTCAGTGAACCAAAATCCACCATTGAGATTTTACCATTCACTTGGACTGGATGTTTGAATTATGCAATCTGCATCCAGCAGCAAACCCAACACACCTCTGTATTGCAGGCCACTGACTAAGCAAACGCAATCGGTAATGGCGTAATATAGGGACCAAAAAACAGATTTTGTGCTCATTCTGTTTATGCCACAATAGAAAGCAGACTTAAAATGAGCACTGTTTGCGGATGTCCAGAATTGAGATCAATGTGTGAGAAAAAAGAGCCTTTCTGAGTTTTGTGGTTTTTGTCCATTCTTGTAAGGGAACTGATCTTTTTGCCAAAACTTGTTGGCACAACTAATTCGGCAGGTCAACCTCAGAAAAGTTTTTTTTTTCGAATAAATGACAAAGTCCCTTTTTGTCAATTGTCAACGCAATCTCGACGCCAGAACTCACTGGGTGAGCACTTGAACTGGATGATGATATTTGAATTACGATTCCAAACCACCCATCTCTTCACGTCTCTGTTACGGGATGCTAGCCACTTGTTAGGCACACTGAACCAACAATCCAGAATGAATATAATCCGGAATGTCAACTCATTCATCGCACTGCACTCCGGTATGACTACCTGCCCAGTAGCGGATCCAGGCGGCTCTGGGGGCCCGGGCCCCCCTTGCCCCCAAGATTTCTTCAAAATCATGCAGTTTTCAGGCAATTCTAAGGGAAAACCCCTATTTTGAGCAAATTTTGGGCTCAGCCCCCCCCTTTTGGGGTCAAAAATCAACTGGGTCCCCCTGACCAAAATCCTGAATCCTCGCCTGTGTAGTATATACCCACTTGTTAAGTAAGCGGAATCTTGAATCCAGAATGGAGAATGGATGTGCCCCGCTTTGTAGAAGGCTTCATGACTGATGTTCTGGATGGCAGGAGTCCTTGGCACGTGAATCCACACTGGACAGTGATGGATATGATTCTGGTTGCGAGTGTCAATACCAAGTGTGATGCGCATAAATCAAAATGCGGTTTTCTCTGTAACGCAAGGCTATACTTTGAAAGCAAAGGCCTTTTTACACAAAGGCTTGCTGCGTTGCTCGCGCTGCGTTCGCCAAATCAAAGGAAACGGGGATCTGCCAATGGGTGTTTTGTAACGCAGAACGCAGCAAGCCTTGGTGCGAATGGACGGAAGCACAATATTATTCTCCACAAGGCCTTGTATTCACTCTCGTGTGTCAAGTTCACTTTGCGGATTTGTTCCCTGCAACAAACGTCGCACAAGAAGTGTTCATTGGAAACATTTTTCAACGTAAATTTGGAAGGGCGATGGGGATGGGATTCCACGATGGCGGGTTCTCAGGACCGTGTGGTTTGTATCCCTGAGAAACGGTTGTTATTGGTTTCGCATCAAACCAGATGCAATTATAAACTCTTCAAGTGTGAAGTTCTTTTGTTCATCATTGATCAAAATTGTAATTGACCGGAATCGCCCAGGTCTGCCTTCTGAGTTCCAAACACAACCAACGTGGACCAAACCCAAAACTGGATAAAAACAGCTGTTAATTTTCACCAAAACACAGCTGGAGAAACAACAATAAGGAAGAGTGAGTGTACTTCCTGAACTGAAACAGAACCTGAAGAAGCAACAGTCACTGATACTGAAGTCCTGAGTTACAACAACAACATCACAGCAAATGAATGGATACCATGGATACCAGGGGGAAACCCAAATCAAGTAGATTAGGCAGGAAGATGAATCAATCTCGGATGAAATTGCGACACAGATCAAAGGCATTAAGCGTTATCAACAGGTTGAACGAATAAGAACACTGGCACAGGGCCAGAACATTGACACAAAGCGAGGTCTTGGAACAGATTTTCTTGAATTTGTGGCTTTTGGCAACATTTTCTCTCAGCAAAATGATAAAACGCAGGGAATGTGGCCAACAGGCGGGTCCCTGGGAAACTCGTGAAAACTGGTGACTAACAAATTCTGGACGTGTGAAGTTATCTGCAAAAACAGGCTGTTTTGTGCCAGAAAAAAAAATTGAGGGCATTTTGAAGCATCGAACCAAACGCTGGGCAGTGTTCTTCTGAGCAAATTCTGGATGGCCGTCTACAAGAAACAATTTCCAAAATGCGTTACAGGTGCCTTCCGCTTAATTCGAAAAACTTACACCAACTAAAATTCTTTCAAACTAACCAAATTTTGGACAAAGCAAACAGATTTGCATTGTGCAGATAGGAGATTGGCTTGGAAGGGACTTGAAATAAAGCAGGAATTCGGATTAAGCATAAAAACGGGACCCTTTGGCCTAACCAAATGTGAAACCCAGAACTTATGTGCATTCAGATTCAGAAATGAATGAAGCGACTCACAAACGCAGCTTGCGTGAAGTTATGAACGCACGCCTGAAGTATAAATATGCAATAAAAACGTTATGATTTTCCCTCATTTACATTTGATAAAAAAGCAACAGAGGGCAACAATATTCCTTTGATCATTGTGAGAGAGGGGCAACAATATCAGCCGCCATTATTGGGATCACATCAACACGTGATTTACTGATTTACTGCAGCTCATTGGTTGTTTAATTTTCAATTAAATCAGGTGCAATTGCCCCAGTTTTGCCGTGTTGACAAAATTTCATCACCCTAAATCATTTCCCCTTTTCATGAAGCTGTCATCCAAGGGACAAAAGGCACAGAGCTATATTTTGGTGTTTTCTGTTGCCTAAAGATTTTTGGAGCAAAAAAACATGTAAACAAAACAATCCTCGTGTTCTGATGGCAAACCTTCAAAGATAGATGATTACAATTCACAATTCGATTGCAAGACGGGGACAAACAAATAAGCATAAGCTTGTCCAGTGGAGCTCCAAAAAAAACGAAATAAGGCTTGGATCCAACAAATTTAGGTCAGATGCAGTCTCACTAGAAGCATCCCACCCCTGTTAGTGTGGCCTGGCATCTGCAAAGCGATTCTGTTGGTCTTGTTGAAGATTCTATGGGCCCAGTTCACACAGGACGCACACAAGACGCGGAAGCATAGTGCGCGCAAATTTGCATGCAAATCCTTTGATGTTGCTTGCAAGCTGTGTGAACAGTCCCATTGGCTGCAGTGTGTTCCATAATTTGTGCAGGCATTGTTGCGACATGCTCCGCGTCCTGTGTGAACGGGGCCTTGAAATAAGAAGAAGACGGATGATGCTTTACTTTGTTTGATTACCAATGCTAAACCATGAGTTTCCCAACATTCGTCCAAAAAATTGCCAACGCGTTTTGGAATGGAAACGAAAAAGTCTGATTTCAGTCATTGAATTGTCTGATTCAGAAAGGTGTAAAAAAGAAATTCAGTGTTTCTGCCACTAGTTTTCCCCTATTTGTAGATCTTGATACCAACCAAAACCGAGAAAACCAGATTTACCATGCACCTTCCACCCCAACTGCACAAGAATGAATGCCTGCTTGATTATCACAACCCCCAGTTGAATAACTCAATGTGGTTTCCACTGTGAGAACCCCAATCCAGAAGCTGATCCAGGATTTTGTTCTGAGGGTCCCAGACCTTGCAATTTTGGAGTTCGAGTTGATGGGCATTTCTCTCAATTTGCACCAGGAGGCACCCCAGTTTTCAGGCCACAAGAAAGAAAAAAGGTCTTGTAGAGCCAAACAAAAACTGTCATTGTCATTGTGGTCATCATTGCTGTTGTTTATTGTTGGTGACATGCCAGATTGACCCCCCCCCCATTGAGAAACGAACTCAGCACAGCTGTGTTGTAAGTCATTACACCTGTTAGCTGCCTGCAAATCAAACAAACAACACAGCCCTGTCCAAGAAGTCTTCCGTGCGATGCCCAAAAGGGCGAAGCACTCAGCGATGCTACAGGGCAATTTAGCCTTTGCTGGTGTGAATGTTGTCTGCACTTGGATGCCCCCCCCCCCCCTGAGGGTTGAAACAGTGGGGTCTGCATGACTGGGGTCTTCATCCATGTCTGTCATCCACAGGGAGGCCTCATCCATTGGTTGCATCACACTCACAGTTCCGTGTGGCCAAACGCTGCTGCTTGTTGTTTTGGTTTGTTTGTGAAATAGTTGAGTCAACCGCCCCCTCACTGCTTCCGCCCCTTTGAGAATATTTTTTACGCGCAATCACGAAGGACGGCGTAAATCACGTTTTATCTCGCGTGAAAATAAAACATTCATGACAAAGGAGAGACTTGATCCAAGTGTAAAAATCTATCCCACGACAGTGGGCAGCTTGCTCCTCTGACAATGAACAGCGTTTCTGAAATGTTTTGCTGGAATACAAGGAGCTTCAGGTTGCGTTGCACCAAAGGCGATGGCAGATGAAAAACACAGCTCAGAGAAAGTACGATGGCGCATAGATGATTACGAGAATCTGCTTGAAATGCTTGAGTTCAAGTTGAAGTTTTCTGGGCGGCTCTCACTTTTTCGATGTGTTTGTGTGTGTTAAAATTGTTCAATTGAAATCCAGCTCGAAGAGAGCAAAAAAGTGAAGCTTCGCGTTCGCATTCAGTTGACTTCGCCGGTACACACACGTCTGGCATGCAACCCAGAAGGCAATCGAGATTGAACGTTTTTACGCCGCACGCTTGAGGAAGGTGAGCGGCCTATCTGACTCACATGCATTACTGTTGTTTTCTTCATGGTCATTGTTGTCGTGATCGTGGACAGCACCAGACCACCCCCAACCCCTTCTCAAAATACGCATGGTCGCGCAGCCTCGACGCTGGTACAATGCCCTTGTTTCTTCTAGGAGTTAAAATCCTAAATCAGAAGTTAGTTTTTGTAAGGGCCCAAACCATGTTGTTGAGAAGTACCTGACAAATTCTTAGGGTGAAGAACTTGGAATCCGCCACTGAGACGCGTAACACGATGCAAGAATCATGCCACCGGAAGTAGAGACAACACGCAGCCGCAGATAAGCGCTGACCTGCTCACGTTTCCTGTTGCGCGGATACTCACGAAAACGTGATTTATATAGGTGTCGCAAAATGTTGTATCATCTTCAGCAAAAAACGGATCATTGGATTTTGCCTTATGTCCTCAATTGATGTTTGTGCAGAACTCAACTGGTGCACACTGAATCCATTTGAAATCTGTGAATTTTCACTGGTCTGGAGACCATGCTCTTCGTCAAGCTTCTGTCAAACTTTTGATTCTTGTGTCTCCCCCGCCTCTTGAACAGAATTCAGAACTGGAGCCTGGAAGCAGTTTGTCCTGGAGAACCCGAAGCCCAAAAAGCCCTCACCAAGAAGGTTGCTTTCCCTGCTTGTTTTGGGCTTTATCCTCATCAACTGCTTATTTGTGGGAACTTCCTGACCATTGAGCCTTGCATTATTGTCTTATTCTGTGAATAGGCCCCTTACATCATTGAGTCTGGCACTAATCTGAGGAAACAGTAATTGGGTTTGCTTGTTCCTGTGGCAGCTATCAGATGATATCTGGTTTATTGGTGACATAAAGTGTGGCAGGATAGGATAAGGCACTGGACGCACAACGTATTGTTTCCGCATTGAATCCAGGTTACAGGTGACGATCACAGGTCTGGGTCTTCTGCTGATTGCTACACAGAGTGTAGTCTTTGGGGCTTTCTTACTGAAATCATTATTTTGTTGAGGCTACTTGCTAATGAGTAAACAATATATACAGTCTTTTGTCTGCTCAGAACAACTTCAAAGCAGCATAGGAAATTATTATGTGACAACAGTGAGAAGATGCTCTGAAAGGTCACTGAAAGGATAGTGGCTTGGCAGAAGCAGCTCAGCACTCACTGGTGGGTAGTGCTAAGATGTGTAGCATCTACATGTCCAAGGCATTAATTACTGGTTGGCAATGCGGAAAGACCGCACTCGTAAATTGATTCCACAAATCTTGAACCAAACAAAGAACTTATTTGGACAAAGGCCAACTCAACTCCACTGCCATCTTGCTGCAGTGGGGGAGTGGCGTGTCAGTGGGAGGTGGGTGGCATGTTTGGGGGTGGCACATCCCTGAGGGGTCAGGTTTGACTTTGGTCCTTGCATACTTGGTAGATGGCCAGTGGGGGTTGCATCTGTAGAGGGGGGTTAACTGAGCAGTTCTTTTCGAGCCTGAGACCTTCGCAATTCCAATACTACTTCGCGCCTTTTTCGCACGCAGGGCAGTAAAAAGGCCTATCTGAGAGAAGTTCAAGACCAAAGAATCAAAGAATACTGGAACATTGGGGACAAAGAGAACTTCTTGAAAGACGAGTGACAGGAGTGTAAGGCAATCGTTTTTGCCAGTGTTTTGTGTTCCTCTTTTTCTATTGGCGTCATTTTTGTGTGGCATTTGTTTCAAATTGCGTGTTTCCACAGAACGTTTCTGATGTTTTTCCGAAAAAAAATCAGCAGAACGGACGGCGAAGCATAAACGACCCCAGCAAGCTGGTTTCTCATCTGGAAACGTGATTTAGAGGGAGAGGGGCTTTAGGAGATGGCATTGGACACCTACAATGTGTTTTGTGAGGCTGGGGGATGCCAGGGCTAAGTCGACTGAGCAGATGAGTCACATCAACCAGGGACAGAACAGTGTGGTCTGTGTCAATGTAAATCTGCACACCCGATTTCACTGGATTTTGATGCGGAATTGGAGGACGCAGGAACAGGCCGAATGTACATCTTTTTGCCCACCTCAATATATAATTGCTTGAAAATATTGCAGTTTGAAGCCAAAAATTGGGTGAATTTAGTTTGCAGTTTAGCACATGAGAGATACAAGTTTGATTTCCAGAAGACTTTGAATTCACGGTGAATCAGGAAAACCACATTTGGATTAACTTAAGGACACACCTGCATGGCAAACCCCCTCCCATGTTTTCATGATTGCACCAGAAAAATTGTATGTATATGTACTATATTTTTGGACGAATGTAGAAATAATTAAAATTTGTGCAACCATGATCACATGGTATCATGGGGGGTTGACGGGGGGGGGGGTTGACCCCCCTCTTGAGCACAGCCGTGAAATTCGAATTGAAGAGAGTTTGAATTAAGCGGGAGTTTCTGAACAAACGAGGTGAAGTTCCAAATGGCTTTTCATATCCAGAGCCTGAGTTGTCTCCACACAGTAGACTGAGTGTAGGTTATGACACGGGGCAGTTTTGATGCGGCACAAGGTGGTGATCAGGTACTGATGCTGAGGTATAGGGAGTGCAGAGGGCAGCGTAAATCAAATACACGAGAAATTTATATATCTACAGGCTCACGGTGTCCAGACTGCAGGGCATTAACGAAAAAAGGGAAGGATTTTCTAAAACTGACTTTTCATTTATTTATTTTTCTGGCACACTGGTGAGTTTTGGCAAAAAATTTGGCCGCTCCATTGGTGACTAAAAATGACAAAACTCATTCGAATTTTTTTTTTGTCTGAAATTTTCTTTTATGGAACAAACTGATTTTTTTTCAAAATCCTTAGAAAAGTTATTGTGTGTGTCAGTGAGTTGCTACGTACGCTACACATTTTTTCAATTGACAAATCGCTTGATGTGAATCCGCTTTGAAGCCTATTCACACCAGGCAGGAATCGGCATTTGTCCTGAATTGAATGTCCCCTGTCTGACACTCGAAGCAGTGTCCAACACGTTGAGGAAGAGGGAAAAAATAGGGTTAGATTTTATTCACATTCAGGTCAATACTACATGGAAGTAAATGAGCCAAGCCTCTTGAGTTACGGACATCGGAAATAGGGGAGAACGCTGGCGTGAAATTGGGTTGGGCGTGGGGGAATGTTGTAATGGCGTACACACAAGTATATGGCGCGTTAGTTCAAGCTCAATGAATGGTGCGTGGAATTACACTGGTCCATAAACAGGCTGCCCTGGGTATAATTCTAGTGCATTCACCATAACTGAGCAGGTGCCAGGTGCCTGCAATTGTCCAGTAAAAAGGTGGATTTTTGTTTCAGAATTTCTGAAGCCTGCATGGTTGCATTTCCAGACCAGAAAAGGCGTGCACTGTTTCTTCATTTCAGAAACACAGGAGCTGAAAAAAACCCACTGGAGTTTGAACAAAGTACGATTTCCCAAGTTCTTCCATTGAGACTCTAACCTGTCGTGACAGAGGAGACACTCATTGCGAACGCCAACCCACATAATAGGATGGATGTTAGTTGTTTAAGCTGTGATACAGGCACCTCCCGTTTTATTTGAAAAAAAAAAAAGTGATGCCAAGTGAAAATCCTTCAAATTCAAACAAGGGGAATTTTGGATGAAGCGGGCAGATTCACACACGAGATCTGTGTGTGATTTTCATAGGACTTGGAAACCAGGAATTCGGATTTTCTATATTCGGATTAAGTGGGATCCGCATCTGACACTGAAATGCTTTCCTGAATGGATATTCACACACGATTGAAATGTGATGGGAAGGAGGCCCAAGAATGCGGTGTCACATTTCAGCATTCAATATCAAATCTTTCCTCATTGGATTGAATAGCTTGACTTTTATGGCATGTCATACCAGGAGGAAACCACTGGTTGGTCACTCAGAGAATAGCCCATAATTTTCACGGTTTTTGTTACGGATACTAAATCACGCGGTTTTAGTGCCTTGTATAGGCAAAGTCCACAACAACACTGTGGATCTTCGCAAATCCCCAGGGCCCATTGAAATAATGGGGTCCTCCGCTTAAAGAATTGACCCACCAGCGTTACGTTGACCCAGTTGCGTTGGGTGGTGAACCCAGTGCATCTAAATCACGGTGAAGGATCAGTTTCTTCCTGACTGCAGTACAATGCTTCTACAGGGTACAGGTCAACGAGGATCAGTACCTCGCTGATCTACACAGCCTGCTTCTACCTGGCCTAACTCTTAAATCACTTCCGAAACGTCTCACAGACCTTTTGTTCGTTGCACAAACGCTGCTGGCCCTTGGAAGAAAAATGCAGATCGGCTATTTTCAGTTTTAAAGAGGCAATATTTTTTTTCTGAGAAACTACACAACACGTGTTCAGTTGTTTAGGAGAAGAAAAAGGAATGAATAGCAGTGGCTGAGAGCTGAGTTTGGTCTTTCTAGCAGGCAACGTTTCTACCAGCCTTTCAGGGCGACGCGGTAGCAAAACTGCGACGGTGTATTAAGTTATTTATGTCCTGCCCTCATGTCATTGTTGTCGTTGTTGCGGACGACACCCACCCCACTCGCCAAACCTGAAACCATCAAAATCAGTGGTGTGGCGGTGTGAAGAGTAATTAGCACCCACCCTGCATGTCGCACGGTCTTTACGTTGAATCCGCGAAGCCTTGCTTCTCTCTCTCTCTCTCCCTCTCTCTCTTACTCTCTCTCTCCTTGATTCTCTCTCTCCCTCTCCTCTCTCTGTTTCTCTTACTCTCTTTCTCTCTCTCATTTCTCTCTTACTCTATCTCTCTCCCTCTCTCTCTTACTCTCTCTCTCTCTTACTCTCTCTCTCTCTCTTACTCTCTCTCTCTCTCTCTCTGATTCTCTCTCTCTCTCTCTCTGATTCTCTTACTCTCTTTCTCTCTCTCATCTCTCTCTCTGATTCTTTCTCGCTCACTCTCGCTCTCTCTCTCTCTCTGCCCTCTTGTCCTGCGTTCTGTGTTATTTCAACCAGGACGGTTCGTTCTTCTTGACCTTGGTATCTCATCTGTCTGCCAAACTCTTGTGAAAGATTCTGGAGCATCTTCGTCTGTTTCTTCGCTGTTCGCGTTGTTTCGGATAACCCCGTGTTGACCTTTCTGGGAACGTCCAACAGTGCCTCTGGGGAACCACTTAAACGAAAATTTAGCGATGCATTTTTCTATTTTGAGGTTCTTGGAGTCACGTCTGCTTCATTCCGGTCTTTCTTTTTCATTGGTTTCTTCTTTGTTTCTGATCTGTAATCCTTGTGTCTCTTTGTGTCATTCCATTTCATCTCTTTCTCTATCTCATTGCACATTATTCAGACAATGTATCTTCTCTTTCTCTCTCTCTCTGCGACAATTCTGGTGTGCCTCTTCACTCTTTCTTCGGTCTCTTTCTCTCTCTCTCTCTTTCTCTCTCTTCTACAATTCAGTCTCTCTCTCTCTCTCTCTCTTCTACAATTCAGTCTCTCTCTCTTTCTATCTCTCTCTCTGCTACAATTCTGGTGTGCCTTCACTCTCTATTCAGTCCCTCCCTCTCTCTCTTTCTATATCTCTCTCTCTTTCTCTCTGCCATTCTGTGTTCATTGCAGAATTTACACAGGTTGATAAACGTATACCTACAAAACACGCAATTACACGAACCAACAGAGCTTAAAAGCTCCATCCGTTACCCAAGTAACTAGCTGTTTGTTGTACGTCTGTCTGGCCAAAACACCGTAATTCATGTCGTTAGAACGGGTTGTTTGTATTCCTGGGTTTGCTGTTGTTAATAGATCCGACCCAGGTTGGAAACCGTTTGTGAGATACACTGTGATTTGACGTAACACCTGCTCAACTCCGTAGCTATTAGACAGTTTAAGCACCAAACGTTATTTGCAACGTAAACTCAAACCCAACATAACCTAATTGTGAAAGCCAATCAAATGTACAGAATTTGCCACACCCTCATCAGTTATTGGCCAAAAAATCTAGGTTATGTTTGGGTTGAGTTTACATTGCAACTTACATT
>JAAUYG010139804.1_pt1 | contig 12048 bp, 13 predicted proteins | sample 7278091 | NCBI WGS metagenome assembly JAAUYG01 (sample SAMN14350201, study PRJNA611818) | marine sediment metagenome | isolation source: surface marine sediment (0.6m) | place: French Polynesia: Moorea | collected 2018-08 | reverse complement strand
TTTGTTCATGTGTATAGGAACACGGCGCAGGTGCCGGCATTAAGATAGAAATACTAGCAAGTACCGGAAGCACTGTGATAGGTCGCAACGAAGATGTAAATTCAAATGCCCTGGTGCAAATGCTGATGCTGGTTGCCGAAAATATTTGACGAATTTCGATCTTTTGCGAGCACGCGAAAATTTTGTGTACGTGAAAAAATTGTGATCTACAGTATGCAGTTTGCAGACATTTGCAGATTCAACAGCTTTTGTTAAAGAATATCATTGTCATATTCTACATGGCATGTTCTAGATCTACTATGAGAAGTGCAATTGTATATTCTTGAAGCACTAAATATCCAACGTACGCTGAACCAATTCATAGAGAACACCTACTAGTATATCATCTTTTAAGAACAAAGTCTTGGCTTTCTACTTTTACCAGGAGGACCTACGGAAGTGCGTTAAGGACATGTTGGAGAAGTTTGGCACTCAGCGCTATATTGCCAACCTTGGCCATGGGATGTATCCAGATATGGATCCGGAACATCTAGCTGCCTTTGTAGATGCTGTCCATCAGTACTCTGAGGACATGAATCAAACTGCATCCTGATCCATCATTTCGTATCACACGGTGCATTGAATCTCTGTGAAATACGGAGGTTTAAACTCGACATCTGCGATGCTTGGAACATTTGGTCAATTTGTTATAGATGATACTGTTGCAATTTGAGATGTATTTTGAGAACTAAGTGAATGTTGTTAGCCTGCAGGAAAGGCAAAACTGATCGAGCTGTGAAATGAGCTTGTTAATTATTGGTCTTCCACCTCGTAAAATTACCTACCAGTACTTCAGTTTGTGAAAAACAGATAGATAACTTTAAAGTGTTTGATACAGCATTTTCAAGCAATCCAACCTCCTTAGTACCATACCATCACATTGTGCCTGCTGTGATCGCATTACAAGTGTAATATACATTGTGAAACTGGAGTCATATGGAGTTACCTTTTCCTTCTAATAACCCGATAATTATCATGATTATATGGATATATCACTGAACCTATTCAGTCTTGTCCTGTACCCACAGACACATGTGCCTGTGTTAAATATCAATAGTGTTCAATTTATATACGGTATGTAATGGTATATTCCACATATCATCCCCTGGTGTTATAATGTATCCATTATAAGCATTTTAAACATATGGCATTTACTGTGTGTTTACTCTTACTGTTACCAGTATACACAGTGCTTAGTACTGGTATCATGTAATGCTGAATTGGTACAAGCCTAAATCTTGCCATGATGGTAAGGCATAATCCCCGCTATTGTAAAGAAATGATATACAGCCACATATACATGTATGACTTATTCATTCGTGTAGAACTGCCAGTTTAAGTTAATTAATGACTAGTCTTGTATGCCATAAAATATATTACAAATACCATGTAAGGTATGAAAAAGACCATTAAAATTTTAACACTGGTTATGTTTTTTCAAGCAAGAGTAAACTTTTAAGATCTCATTGCTAGCGAAGGTCTTTTATGTTGCTTTTATTATTGAAGATTTGTGTGCCTTTAGTTGTTGGATAAATATTTATTTTTTAATATTATGTATTAATGTGAGGAGTGGCAGACATTATTTAGTGTGCATAGCTGAGTAGATGTTGCTTTGACAAGTTGAAAAGTAGGTTGACACGCATAGCTGAAGCTCAATGTGATAACATGGATAAGATTAATTTCAGGTAATTTGTACATTAGGATGCTTTTAGATGGTGCTTAGAACCAGTTTTATTATAGCCCTTCCAAATCGAGCACGTGCAGTTTGGTTATATCACATTTGGTCAATTATAAACAAGATTGTCACAGGTTGAAAATGTGTTTACGTTTACAAAATATTTATAATAAATTAGGCATGTTTAAAGTGTAAGGAATTGTATGGATATTTTACAATGGAGTCTCACTATGTTACAAATTTAGAGCCTGTCTTTGAGCAAAAGTCACTCTCTAGCCAAGGTACATGTACATTGACATTTTCAACTGCATAGGCCCATTACCCCTTTAATGACATAGAAGATACTGTTGCTATGGCAGTGGCTTAAATCAAAGCTTAACTGGTGCTTCTTTTAAGCACAAAAGTCACCTAGCATGGCCAATACCTGTAATGTATTGTTTAGTCGTGATATCTGAATGGTTAGAACGTCAGACCATCCCGCATGGGCTGTGGCTGACAACAGGGCCTCTGTTTATTCAGCCATAAATGAGTACCTGACGATAGAGATGGTGAGTGTTGAATTACCGTGGGGACTTGGAAGCATGTATGTAGGTGCAAGCTGCCCCGGGAGTTGAGCAGGTGATGGATAGAATCATAGAACATGTTTGCCAGGGGTAATAATACATAAAGCCTTTTGCTTGCTTCAAGGAAAAAGCGGTCTGGAAGGACTGCATATTATGGGTGTAACTAATGCCAGTGGTGACTTTGGAGAGAAATGGATCAGGACTCATTTGACAGGCAAGTTCCTGAAAAAAAAATCAGTGTAAGTTCGAACAAGCCAGAGCTATATCCAAGCACACTGCTGAGATTGCAGAGTGCAGTGTTTTGACAACTCTGGCCCAGATATATTGGCCTGGTATTATGTCACATCCCTGGTTTTGGATGGGAATGGCCGGAGAGACCTCAGGCGGGATACATGAAGGACATCTACATTTAAGTATACATGTTAGCAGGATTTTCCCTGGAAAATTATCCACCCTCAAATCGCTGTGAAATGCCGAGTCCTGCCTGGTCTTCGACAAGACCCAGGTGGTCATCAAGTTGCCAAGACTTTCATATAATTATATCACAGTCGTTTAATCTCTATAGCAGTGGCAAAGCAAAACAAAGGAAAATAATACAAAGCACCCAGAATTTCCATGTATACAGAACACATAAAGGTTTTAAACAATATTTCATCACTTTCCTTGCCACACTCTCCTGTCCCATGACTTTACACTGTAACTCGCAACACCACAGTCTGTCCAACAGTGCTATGTAACCATATACAACCACAGTAACTCTTCTGGTTTTGCTTGGGCACTGACCCCAGTAAATATACTATCTGTCCATAAACTCTGTAGATCCTGGAACCCAGTATTCCATTCTGACAGGAATCCGCACATGGAGCAGTACATAGAGTTCATATATTTATCCTGTGTTTATTCTGAAATTGAAGTTTTTCATAAGCTTTCTGTAAATATATTTCCATACTGTATGCTCATGATACAGTGAAACTGGTCTTAAGATGGCACTGCCATGAGAGACCACCTTTTTTCAAGGACCACATATCCCCGGCAGAAGGTTCTATTTTTCAATGAAATTGAACCTGTCACCAAAGACCATGTGATCTGTCTTGAGAGACCACATTTTTATGGCCAATGGGGGCAGTCCTTTAAGACAGGTTTCGCTGTAATCTAACCGACACTGCCAATTTACAGGCCATACGTGCTACGTGTATATGCAAGAAAACTGTCCGGATCTGATTCAGAACACGCTTGATTCTTCATCCAGAATTTCCAGATCACTGTCACTGCTGTCAGGCCTCTGCGGACTGTCAGCACCTGGAACAGCATCCTGCGCTCCCACACGCGTACTTTCTACAGCTAAATCTATACCTTGTGTTTCTAATTTCTGCGGTTGGGTCCCTGCACCTCCATCTTGTGACATATTCACATCTGGACATACTATTCCAACTCCGTCCTTAATATTTGCATCTCTAGTATCCGTATCTTCACTAGTTGCATCCTTGGTGTGATCCCTATTTAGGGCTATTATCTCCATGCCTTCATTCCTTGTCCCTCGTGTGTTGACACCTGCATCTTGTGTCTCCACACCCTGTGTTTTGACGACAGCTGCTGCTGACTGGAGAGAGGTAACCTTTGGTTGCAGAATGGCTGTACCTGGTGGGTGCCCAGTCTCTGTTAAGCCGCAAGCACCAACTGTCTCTATCCCTTTGTCATCAATTCTGCTAGCATCAGTCTGTATGCTATGTCCTGTAGCCTCCTTTAGCACATGGTCACCCACAGCTGTGGCAGACTCCATAGCGATGCTAGCTGGCTTTGCCGAGAAGACTTGAGACTTAGTCTGTTTAGCAGGGGTGGTAGTGCTCCTCTGAGCAGCTTGGGGCAATATGGCCTGGACTCGGCCTGTGCCAGCCCCAGCTATGTCACTCGCGCTGCTTGGGCTGTGAGAGTCCATGAAGTCAAGGCTAGGGGAGATGTTCTGGGGCTCCTGCAATCCTCTCGCCACACTCGGCTCCTGCCGGCCCTGGGTGGTTTCCCTTAGCTGCTGGATCTGAAAAGGAACATTAAATGCTTAACGTGGTTAACTGATATCAAAGGCACATATATGACTATTGTAACAACAGTAAACACATTTAAATTTAGTATTCACTGTTTAATACCTAACCTCCAGAGTTTATATAGCATCTACAGCCTGGTCCAACTGTTGACAGTTTAGCCTGAATGCATGAAATGAAATAAGTGGGAAATACATGATATATATACTGGTAGCTGATGAAATGCCTAATAATACTAAATGGTCACAGGTTTCATCCAAATAAATTCAGACACCTCTGCTAGAACAAACCATACAGTAAGCAATGATGCATCTTGCCAGTGAATAGTACCGATATGGTCAATGTTACAGCAAAACCCAGCATGACCAGGGTAATTCAAAGGGTTCTAGGCATGGCCAGTTGTGGCTAACCAGCCCAGCAAAGCAACAGCACACATGCTGGCCACCCTGCGATAGCCACCCCACATTTTGAAACTGGTGGTAGCCAAAGACAAGTAAAACCGGTGCTGACCCCCCAGGCACTGGCCTGGCCATGACCATACTTGCACGGCTGTTAACTGGATGTGGTGGAAAATCACTCAAGTTGGCTAGCCAGTTGAGGATGGCTCAAGGCCTCCCAAATTCTGGCTGGCCACTTGAAAATGGCATGAGCTCTAATTGGCTTAGGCAAATGTTGGTCAGGCTAGCTGTATTATATTAGCCAGAGTAGTGCTGCATCCCCTACATGTACATGATGTATGCTCAGTGAGAATCCAGTCCAAACTTACAACCTTCCTTACACTTCAAATAAATTTAAAGCTATTAATACACAACACAACAGATGGATATGAAATTAAATCATATATCCAGTTTGACATCAAGTTTTTATACAGGGACATGCATTCTCTTGCTAGACAATGCTAAAGTAAAGGCTTGAAGTTCGCTTTGTTTTTAATGACAATATAGGACTCGCGCGAGTCCGGAAAATTGGACTTTGGTTCTTATTTGTTTTTGAAACTACAATGTCATGTAACCACCTCATATTACAGGTACAAGTATTGCCTTGTCGCTCTCCACATTTCAGTCAAACAATGTGACTGTTGCCATGGTTACCTGGTTCTGGATATCCTCCAGACTCTGGGTTAGTCTAGCAGGATCCACGTTCATCCTATGTGGCTCCAGACTGAAGAGGAACGGTAGCCGGATCTTGTAGCCACAGCCCATGATGAGGATTAGCAGAACCAGGAGAGTCAGGAACACCAGAACATAGGGCCACAAATATACAGGCAGACCCTGGAGAGAGCCCCGAACCAGCTTCCCGATTCCCTCACCAATATACTCCAGCGGTTCCAGCAGAAACGTGGTGATAGTCACTGCCAGGGCCTGGTGTATAATTATATAGAGAGAAATTCCATTATACAACAAATGGCAATATCTATGCAACTTATGCATTGATAGCATGTGAGGATAAAGATGAGAACAGGTTTACTATGAGCAGTTCAGTTAAAACAAGTTGAACATGATTGCTGAATTCGAGTCGTACTACAACATACACAAGACTCAATGCTATGGTGCCCAAGATATCTGTGTAATCTAGTGAGCATTTAACAGCCTCAACAAAGACTCAAAGCTATGATCTTCGAATTCAGGCAGGTTACTGCTTGTGCCAAATAAAAAACTGGCTACTTGTGGTGACATAAGCTTCAACCAGACTGCACCTATCTTCTGAAATAAATTGCAACCTGTAGTAAGGGAAGCAGACTCTCTTCCTGTGTTCAAACAACAAAATGATTCAAGACTTACCTTACATATGTTTTTGTGACTCGCTTTCAACATGTGCATGGAACTGGCACAACAGAAGCCAATGCTAACTACCATGCAGGTGAATGGAGGATATAAAACACGGTAATTAAACCATGGTGGACTTTGCATAATACAGATAGTCTTGAGCAGTACATGTACTGGGCCGGTGTAACCTGAAGCAGCTAGCCTGTACCTACCTTGGTTGGGGGGACCTCAATCCAGGGATCGATATGTAGCTGTTCATGGTACTGGGCACATTTATCTGGCCCCAGTGACAAGGCAGACGTTAGCGCCTGGAACAACGTCTGTTCGTTGGGGCGGCATTCCACGGGCATCTCCTGCAACATGCTGGCATGACGCTTAGCCACCTCTTTCTTTGGAAAAACAAGACAATCTTTAATATGTATTGTTACATAAAGATGCATTCTTTCAAGGTGCAAAAAGAAAACGTTGACCGAATCCAAAATATTATACAGCTGTCATTATACTGTAGCAGATCTTTTCTTAGGGTGTCGAGGGAATTGCACACCATTACTACTCTGCTTTTTTCAGGGAAACTTTCAATAAGCCTCATATCACAACTAATCAGAGGACATACAATGTCCAGCATGTCAACAGAATTTTGTGGTACATATCGGAATAAAAATTCCCCTATCTTCTTACCTGAACCAGATGCCACCATTTCCATGGGAGGCTGACCATAAAGAGCAGGACTATGGCCTTGATGGCCAGGTGTGTCAGTGACACTCTCAAACGTATCAGCAGGTTGACAGCTATCACAACAGCTGCTATAGTAGACAGTACCTATGGTAAACAAAGAGAAGTTGCATAATGATCTTTATATACAGTGACATACACCACCATAAGACCGCCCAAGAATTAAGATGTCCCCAGAATTAAGACCACCTCAGAATTAGGAATACTTACTTACAGCAGTCACTCTCTAACAAGGCCACCCTATTCGTTAAGAAATTTGGCCACATTAGAGAGGTGGCCTTTGATGGGAGGAAGAAGTAAATGAATTCATAGTAGCAGTGGCAAAAAAATTTGACCACATTAGACAGGGTGGCCTCTGAGGAGAGTGGCTGCTAAGAGAGAGACAGACAACCAAAGCTACATACCAGGGTGCCATCTTGTTTCAGAATTCAGACCACCTCAGAATAACGACCACTTCAGCCTAGACCATGACTGTGTCCTAATTATCAGGTTGCACTGTACAGCACATATTTTCCTCCCAATACATTTGAAGCTCCACCTGTACAATGTACAGATGGACATCCTACTACTTCAGTATCTCGGTCTCCAGAGTCTAGATTTAGTACATGTAGTTGTCCAGAGTCTAGATTTAGTACATGTAGTTGTAACACATACAGCTGTCCCTTGAAAGACCACCCATGGCATGGGACCATGACAATGTGGTCCTATATTGCAGGCGGTCTTAAAATAAAGGTTGGCTAGCTTCGAAAAGCACCCTTTGGACAAAATTCTGTGGTCTTATAATCAAGGTGGTCTTAGAATAAAGACCACCTTGAAGAATAGAGAATAGAGGCCAGGGACAACTGCACCACACTAACCATGCTAACATGCAAGACTATTAACCTACGAGCCATAAATGGTTAAGTTTATCATGTTTATCCTAAATCACCACGGTGATTGGTGTTTTCAAATTTACAAAATTTCATACAAGTTACAATAAGCTACATGTACAATGTACATACAAATGTATGTCACAACAGAAATGTACTTGGTACACATGGTATACATTTAGCTAAACAAACTTCCCAATATACATGTACAACATGTGAACATAGAGGTTCCATAATGAATTACATATTATGACTTCTAGGCAAAAATTAATGCTGGTACTGCTATATTTTGACTATTAAGAGAATATTTACTTGTGGCCAAAAAAATCCTGGGTCTTTAGTCACAGTCGATAAAGGAATAAAATTGTTGCAGCACACAAAGGGAACATCCTATATATATGCCACCTGATGTATGGATGACAGAATGCACTGACCTGGGTAGTCCCAAAGACCAGCTCTGGCCAATTTTCTCTGAGATGTGACATCCAGCCAGGTTTGCCGGCAGCCTCGGGGCCAACGTACCACACATCCTGTAGCATACTGACCAATGCTGAGTGAGCATCCTGGACTCCCGTCTCAGAGTTCTCCACAAACCTCTGCAGAGCCATGTAGTCACCTTGCGACAGCAACAGGTGCGCGTGATAGTGGACTTCTGAATCCGGGTTATGCTGTAACATACATACATACATACCGGTATAATGCCAGTTTCAGAATGAGGGACTAGCTAACTGATACATATGATAGCTTCTACAAAATCAATAGTAGGTTCAGGGTTGACATAAAGATGTAACCTATAAACTGATAGGCTATTCGGCACATGGATCACATATGTGTAGCAAAAATAGCCATAAGCCTTACACAATGATAAAAACTTTCTCTTGGTAAATGTTGGGAAAACGAGAGATGAGGGTTGTTGCCAGTTCTATGAAAGGTCCAGCAAATAGTGAAATTCAAAACACCTAGCAGTATCAACATAAAAATTTAACTAGAATAGAATTGAATAAAACTTCATTTAACATGGGTTTACAGGTAGTACATGTAACAATAAACATTGGTGATCAATTTTATTCACCAACAGATAATGGGTGATATGAAATATTGAGCTATATACACATGATACGAGCAAATATGTTGTGATACTGACTCTTAGACATGATACAGTCTCCGTAAAATTACACATTGTACAATAAGAAGTCAAAGTCCTGTTCCTGGGACACCAGGGCTGTTTCATAAAACACAAAGACGTCTTTACGTAGGCCTGTTAGCCTATGTAAAGACGTCTTTAAAGTTTTATGAAACCGAGGCCAGCATCCACAAGAATTACTTTGATACAATTTGTAGTTCCTTTGTTCAGTTGCATACTTCATGTACTTACAAGATCGGTATGTAGACTGGGATCAAGATGCTTCAGCAGAATTCGAACAAAACGTCGAAAGTAAGGCATGTCTGATACTGGTTTCTCCATCTGGGTGTTCAAGCACTCAGTCAGCTGCCTCTCCAGATGTTGTCGTTGCCCATCCCACTCTGCCTTGAGGTCCATTGTCTCCTTCTCTAAGTCAGCATTTGGAGCCGGCAGACTGTGGTGTGCAGGATCCAGTTCAGCAGCTGTGGGTTTAGTCATGTCATGCTGGAAATGCACACTGTGTACATGGAACACTCTACCTCAAAGCTAAGAGACATTTCCCTCACCCTAAACAGGATTCAAGGCTCCATGCTCTGTTAAAGACACATTTATTTTACAGTGCATTGTAAACCATCAATTCGAGTACAAACTACCTACTATATTACTTTAAGCACGCAATGTAAAGCACCTGTGAAAGAAAACTCAGATTTTAGTGTGATATAAGCCTAGAGTAATAATAATAACATGTACGCAATCTTCGCACAAATACCAGTAGGTTGCTACTAGTAGCTGCGTCTCGCATAATACCGGAATCATAAGAAAGCATATGACAAAAGTACAAAATTTACTCTAGTATTGATCATCTTGATACATTTTACAAGAACCAGTTTAATTACGGTATACCGACCGAATTAAAATGAAATCATTTATTAATCCCACTTACACCTTACACATACTGGTTTATCTTGTTTATAATTACATTTCTATATATATGCATGGCAGCTTTTGGATATGAGGCCAAAAATTATGACAGGTGAAAATTCTCACAGAAAGCCAATTAACATGCCATATATTTAATAACCCGTACATTCTTGGTATCTTTTCCAGAAGATGTAGATTTCTTTTCTGTTGGGTTGGTTCTCATCTTCCCGGTGGAGAGGTCAAAGTTCAGCATGTCATTGGGATTAATCCAATTCTCTTTCTCGGCCCCCAGTGTATATGGCACAAATGTTCCCAACATGAGAACAATACAGCACCTTCCTGTCAGAGTCATGGTTCCAAACCTGTGGAATAGGTGTAACATATTCTATTTTGTGTACATGTACATGTAGTTTCCATGCATGCCTATGCAGCCTATCACATATCAATATGGTTAAGGTTGTAACTTTCATTATTTATATAGGTGCCAAATCTCCCTACTTTTTTCCACTAGCTGGAATGATCATGCGATAAAGGCAGGGTGATAAGCCGGTTAATTTCACAGTAACTTTTTGTGTTTATCATATTTATCGCACAATGACCATGGCCCAGCTTTTCAGCCAGTATAACAGCAGACTCAGCTAGTCTACATGGTTTCTATATCTATAATTCTATTGTTTATTTTCCCCTGCATTACCAACATCATAAAGCAAGAGAATTGCTATGTCATAAGCATGACAAGAGCATGCGGGTGTGAAAAACAAGAGGCCCAGGGGCCTTGACGTTCTGCTTGAACTGAAGACCTAGTACACAAGAATGTTTAGAAAATTTTTGAATAGAATATGTCATCTTAGGTACTAGATCAGTTGTAGATGCCAACTTCTCATTGCAGTATTCTAAGAGGCATTTAGATTTATTATGGTAGCCAATGTAATGTCATAAATTTTGGATGGGCTCCAATGAAAATTGTGGGAGAAATAGCACTTTGAAATTTCCAGCTGCATATGGTCCTCTGTTAAGCAAAATTTCATAATGCCATCATTTTCCCTTCAATCTAAGATCTATAATCCATTTCACTCTATAATCAGCTGTTTTTGAGATACACCCACAGTTTAGGTTTTTCTATTATTGACTGCAATGTTAATATTTCAAAGTAACATAAATTTTGCCAAGAAGAGTACTGTAATAGCCTGCATTCCCCCATGGTAAGCAATGTCGCATAAAGTTTGGATAGGATCCAATGAAAATTGTTGGAGTTGTAGTGTTTTGAAAATCGGAAATTTTGCAAAGTGCACTGAATGATCCCAAACTAAACTCAAGGAATCAGGCATCAAAAGTACCCCACATATATGCACTGTAGGACCCCGAGTCCCAAATTTTCATCCGTTTGACTCTACAATCAGGGGGTTTCAAGACACAGCCTTCCACATTTTAGGTTTTGCCAGTCACTCCCTTGTTAAAATTTCAAAGTACCACAAAATTTTTAAAACTTGGTCCATTGCCAAGAAAAGTAACGGCCTGTATGTCACCATAGTAGCCTATGTCATAAAATTTGGTGAGATCAGACGAAAAGCATACAGAAGTACCATTTTGAAAGTTCTAATCCCATATGTTCCTGTGTAAACAAAAAATTCACAGTGCCATGAAATTTTTAATTTTTGGCAGATCGCTAAGAAAAGTAATAGCTTATATTCCCCAATGACTAGCATATTTATCATAAAGTTTCCTTGAAATTGAATTAAAACTGTGGGAGAAGGAGCCTTTTGAAAATCTTAACATCGGAAATTTTGAAAAGTACACCGAATGACTCCCAAACTGAATTCAATTATCAGACATGAAAGTACTCTACATATGCACATATGAACTTTATATTCCCTCATGACTACCTTATTCATCATAAAGTTTTGGCTCAAATTGGACAGAAATGTAGGAGGAGTAGTGTTTTTGCCCCCATGGGATCCCATGCATAGCGAAAAGTTAAAAGAATCGTGAAAATCTTGTGAAAATCTATAAATTTTTTGAAAGAAGAAAAACAAATGGTCTGGAGATATGATGGATAGAGAGCTGCCCATAATTCGGTCTGGAGTCATGCAGCAGTTTGCGAGAAAGCCGAGTTCAAGGAAGACAGCAGCTCTGCTGACACAGGCAAGCAGTGCTAAAACAGACAGACAGACAGAAAGAAAGAAAGAAAGAAAGAAAGAAAGAAAGAAAGAAAGAAGAGAAAGAAAGAAAAAAGAAAGAAAGAAAGCAAGACAGAAAGAAAAAGAAGAAGAAAGAAATAATTGGGAAGGAAAGAAATGGACACAGGAACCAGCATGTATAAAAGT
>JAAUYG010066223.1_pt1 | contig 12050 bp, 8 predicted proteins | sample 7278091 | NCBI WGS metagenome assembly JAAUYG01 (sample SAMN14350201, study PRJNA611818) | marine sediment metagenome | isolation source: surface marine sediment (0.6m) | place: French Polynesia: Moorea | collected 2018-08 | reverse complement strand
TAAAGCTACATCTGTGTGCTATTGTGCATGATTACTCAATGCTAAGTTACATGTATGTATATACTTTTGCATATACAACGTAATTACCTCCTAAATTCCTTATTCCACCTCGATACTCCTTTACCCGTCACCAAACTGTAACGCTGGATAGAGTGTGTATCTGTGGTAAGGTTGGATCCAGTGTGTATCTGTGGTAACATTGGATCCAGTGTGTATCTGCGGTAACATTGGATCCAGTGTGTATCTGTGGTAACGTTGGATCCAGTTTGTATTTGCGGTAACACTGGATCCAGTGTGTATCTGCGGTAACACTGGATCCTGTGTGTATCTATGGTAACGCTGGATCCAGTGTGTATCCCTGGCAACGTTGGGTACAGTGTCTATGCTGGTCCGAGTTCTGCCCTCTGTGTACAATGCGTGACAAGTAACCGCGACGGAATAATGCCGACTGATCCCCAGACGGAAAACCGCCGCCAAGGCCAAGTCTGAGGCGGGCACACGCAAGAGAAACATATCAACCACTGGATTTAGGGCTTACTGCCATTCCAGGATTAAGCATCATAATTTTAAGCTTATCCTAAAATTGTCAGATTCATGTCTATTTTACCGCCCCCACAATCAACGTTAAGGCCACTGTTACCTGGCTCTGTCAGTATCTCCTTCTTCTCCTCTCCCAGCTAAACCAGTTTGAACTCTGAATGCTGCTAATCAATTTACAAACAATAATGCTCTGTTTAACCGTGAATTCTATGGCATGCCCAGCTTGCTTAGTAATAATATACATTTGGGGTATTTTACTTTATGTGAACATCGTCAATACACAAATACCAATACACCCTGTTCAATCAAAAACCGACACTTTTTGTGTATAACAAAGTATAACACAGAGTACAAACACCAGAATTCTAACACAAAGTATAACATAGAGTACAAACACCAGAAATCTAAAACAAAGTATAACACAGAGTACAAACACCAGAAATCTAAAACAAAGTATAACACAGAGTACAAACACCAGAATCTAAAACAAAGTATAACACAGAGAACAAACACCAGAATTCTAAAACAAAGTATAACATAGAGTACAAACAACCAGAAACTAAAACAAAGTATAACACAGAGTACAAACACCAGAATTCTAAAACAAAGTATAACATAGAGTACAAACAACCAGAAATCTAAAACAAAGTATAATACAGAGTACAAACACCAGAAATCTAAAACAAAGTATAACACAGAGTACAAACACCAGAAATCTCAAACAAAGTATAACACAGAGTACAAACACCAGAAATCTAAAAAAAAAAAGCCCCATTGCTGACTACTGAAAGAGTCGGCCAATTCAGGGACCAGAGACATGCAACTACATGTATGTAGGTACAGCGACCAGATAACTGGGTACAGCCTCTTAGGACTCTTGAGAAACATTAAATGTTTATGTTATGGTGTGGATTGAGTACCTTATACTAGGCGTAATATATCTAAATACGCAAGACATTAAGTACTAATATTTATAAGAATTATAACAATTAACGACAATGAACGAGATAGTATGCACCTTTTCGGGACAGAACAGGTTAGTGGTTACATTAACAGGTTAGTGGTTACATTAACAGTTAGTGGTTACATTAACTTGTTAGTGGTTACATTAGCAGGTTAGTGGTTACATTACCAGGCTAGTGGTTAAATTAACAGGTTAGTGGTTACATTAACATGTTAGTGGTTAAATTAACAGATTAGTGTTGCGTTAACAGGTTAGTTGTTAAATTAACAGGTTAGTGTTTACATTACCAGGCTAGTGGTTACATTAACAGGTTAGTGGTTATATTAACAGGTTAGTGGTTATTTTAACAGAATAGTGGTTAAATTGACAGATTAGTGGTTGCATTGACAGGTTAGTGGTTAAATTAACAGGTTAATGGTTACATTAGCAGATTAGTCGTTAAATTCCATTTGGCTTAAGTTTTTAAGAGAATCATTTTGGAACAAGTCAATGCATGAGTTTCGTTTAGAATTAATGACAGCAATTGTGTATCTTTGGACAGACACCAAACACGCACTGCGTGTGTTGTGAAAGTGTCCTATTACACCAGCTGAGGCTTTATTACCATTATTGTACCAGATACAAATGTACAAGACATTTAGTTTGGAACACTGTCAGGTTACTTGGCGAATTTCCGCTCGGATTAAGTACTTACATTTATAACTAAACAAGAACGAGATATGCGCCTTTTTGGGGGCAAGAGATTAAACTCTGCAGCAGGCGATAGGAAGCTTTAAGGGAACTGATCAAAGATCTTGTAATGGTAAGCTTGTGAAATAAGGCGGTTTTTATACATCTACCTTTCGAAATACAAATGATGTTAGAAGTGTCTGCTGCTTGCGTATGCTGATTCCACTCCTATCTTTCCGGTTTCATCTAACAGTGATCTACGAACATTGTTATCCCCTACCTACCCTTAACCCAAATATCAATTTATCCCTTAATTCTATATATCCCATACATGCAAATACTACAAGTATGCATATACCCCACACATGCATTTACAACATACATGCATATACCCCATATCTGCATTTACCCCATACATGCATTTACAATAGGAACGTTTCCACAATTGTTACCCCATATTGCAAATGCTTTCACAGCTGTATAAAAAGATCGTTGGGATGTGAAATTGCTAATTTTCTCATTTTTATAACGCTTTCAGCAGGATTTATAGTATTGACCTTGACCAAGATGATCAAACGCTTAACTATGAATTTCTCTAATGGCGATGCACATATAAAGGTATCTCATCTACCACAGAGTTCGTGTATTTCATTCAAATGATAGGTCAGAGTTTCAGCAGCAGCAGCAGCAGCAGCAGCAGCAGTAGTAGTAGTAGTACTACCACTAGTAGTAGAGAGTAATGCATAGTATTAATACAAAATTGTATATAATGCACAGACTGGGGTTCCATTTTTAGCCCAAAGCTGTAAACTACCGAAATGTAACAGGTATCGGTGAAGCAGATATATATATGTTTGGTAGAGGAAAAGGACCATGCAGAAAATATGCAAAACAATTACTACTCAGGAAAGTTACTTAATGGACATACAGTCACAGAAATACGTAACTGAAACCGCAATTACAATAATACCGTCACAACTATGTATAGTGACATTTGATTTTAACAGAAAGTTCTTGACACTTAATATGATTAAATTCCAGTCCAACACTGATAGACGGATATTTCGATACCGATTTGGTCGTGCAGTGTACCTAGATGGCGACATGTTGTTAAGAGGAACATTTAGTAGTATTTTCATGCAATAATTATTCCAGACCCAACTCGGCGAACGTGGGTCGAAACATTGCTGTCTAAATACCGATAATAATGCTGATGCTCTGGTGGTGTTGGACCCAACTGGGAGAACCTCACTGTGGGAGGTAATTTGCTGATTGGGTACCGATTAGTTTCCGTTTCTGTGCTCGCTTGGCCAGGAGATTGATATCTGCATCAGCAATGGGCTATTATCGCATATTTGCATCGTAAAGGTATATGGCGCGGTCTCATAAAGGGACTGCCTCCCTACTCGGAGATCGCGTTACTCTGGCTAGCACACTGTCAAACAAAACCATCGGGATTGAGTTAGTGTGTTAAAAGAGAGTGCGTCACGTGGATAACTAGGGCTTGGAGAGAGACAAACGTTTTGATGTGTTAAATATCCCAGCGTTACGACTGTAATTGTCCTTGATAAGCCGAAATCACATTACAGTTTTAAGGAAAACACCAATGCGGTTTACAAGTGACGTTATGGAAGACAGGATTGAATAATGGCATGGCGGCGCTGGGCGTCAAACGTCTCCATCTGCGACCAAAATCTGTCACCAGGCAACCGAGTCAAGAAACACGTGCTCAGTGGGAAACCAGTAACCTGCCTGATGATAGAACCAAGCCTTTGTTCGGTTTGAAAAACATCAAGATTATCACGTCCATATGACTTTAAAAAAATCTTTAGTGTAATATAAATGATGAATATATCCATTGAGCCCTACAATTTTGTCCATATTTGAATCTCAGCCTTTCTGAGATTATTCCCTAATCCAATAGTACTCAAGCGGCTCCATTGCACCCAGGGAGTCTGCTCAGGCCGAGGCTAGGGCGGGTAGGACACATCAGACTAGAGAATGCACTTATCTCCACATTACTTCAGCCAGCGCTCAGGGGGGAGAAAAATGATGTGTTTTCGATGGCTCTTTCTTGCCATTAACTCGCTTTAGTTAAAAATCCCCTTGCTATGCTTCCGTCGCTCATACCCTTTTTCTACCTTAAACGGATTATGCGACACCCAATGCGCCTTTGAATATGCAAGGCCGTCTGTCCTTAGGGCTCCCCGACTATCGTTTCCCCGGACTTGGTGTACTGTTGCAGTGATATTCCATGAACGGTGATATTTTTGAAAACCTGTCCTAGCCAACCCACGGGGCACATGGTCGAGTTCTCCCGTCTCTCTCTCTCCAGCTGAATCATCGTCGCTCCAGGCGATAGAAGGTAAGGCTCAGGTGGCTCAGACCTAAAGAGAGACAGCCGGATCGTCTGTCCGAGTCCTCTCAGTTTCACAGGATAGTGTGTCCCCCTATAACAGGATAGTGTGTCCCCATAACAGAATGGTGTTTCCCCTATAACAGGATAGTGTGTCCCCTATAAGAGGAATAGTGTGTCCCCTATAACAGAATAGTGTGTCCCCTATAACATGATAGTGTGTCTCATATAACATGATAGTGTGTCCCCTATAACATGATAGTGTATCCCTCTATAACAGGATAGTGTATTCCCCTATAAAAGGATAGTGTGTCCCCTATAACAGGGTAATCCTCCTATAACAGGATAGTGTGTTCCCCTATAACAGTATAGTGTGTCCCTCTAACAGGACAGACTAAGTGTGTCTGCTGTCTCCTAGATGACCATGGCTTTACTAATACGTCTTACGGCTTTACTGATACGTCTTACTTCTTTAATGCGCATGTCGAGGAAGAACTGGTCATTGTTAAAGCCTGGGATACACTGTGGGAACGTGCTGGCTGTTTTGCTGTGTTCCAGTGTCGATCAATTTGCCTTATTAGATCGTCCGTGGCGTTTAAGAAATCCCTATTCAAATCATAAACAAATGTGGGTCAAACCTTTCTGGTTGAAAAAATGGGATGAAAGTGGATTAAATTGTAAAAAAACGCTACATATCAAACGACAAACAAGGAGATGACTCCAATTTCTCTTTGTGCGGTGTGTAGGTGACAGATAGGTGACGAAGGCTTTGTCCTTGGTTATAGCCGCCAGCGGGTGTGGGGTTAGCGAATTACATTACATTTCGGCTCCGTCTGCACGCAAACATACTAAGACCACCGCCCTGCTGCAGGCTTCTATCGTCTGTGGAAATATTTATTTCTATTGGATATATTATATAATATTAAAACGTAACACGACTCCGACAAATCGTGAATACCCCGTGCTACATTTCTCTCCAATTTCAGTAGATGTCCTGACACCATAATAGGTTTTAGCAGCCTGAAGGTGGTAACTCAATTTTGACAGCAATTACCTAGAGGTGATAAATCAATTTTGACAGAAATTACATGGAGATTTAACAGAACTCCCTACCAAAGACATCACGCCTCTACAAACTAAAATAATATACTAAGTTTGAAACAAGTATGTTATTTTTATAAACCACTACAAATGTTAAAGATTATCTGTTCCAGTAATCCAACTACTAGAAACTTAGGGATGTTACAGTTGTCACCCCAAATTAGTGCCAGTTACTAGATCAGTAAAATCAGTTTTTATTGTTTTATGTTTAAATTTCATGTCCATACCAATGCAACAGTACCAACATCAGCTAACATCAACCTTTGCTTACAGCAGCGTTATGTGTTGCAGGGTATGTCGTGGCAATATTTTTGTAAAAATCGTTCACGCTTCATAAAGGATTGCAGCATTTCACTCCCTGTGGGGTTCTGCTTACCCTATTGAACTTGCATTCACCTGCTTTGGCATTACTTGTATTACCTTTACTGCTGCTCTACCATCAGAAACAGGAAAACAACCACCAGCACTACTACTTCTACTACTGCTGATATTACTACTACTACTGCTGCTGCTGCTGCTGCTGCTGCTCCTCCTCCTCCTCCTCCTCCTCCTCCTCCTCCTCCTACTACTACTACTACTACTACTACTACTACTACTACAACTACTACTACTACTGCTACTACTATCTTGTAATAAGTTGAACTTGGTTATAATTTATTATCAGCACCCGTATATAGTAATATAAGTGGTGTAATATTCAAATATCTTTTTTGTGGCCATAAGTATCTGTCCTGTTTCCTGATGGTGTCACCTCACCTCTTCACACATTAGATGGTTTGTTGTGTTAGCGTTTCACGATAGCACAAAGCGACTTGTTTCCGGTCTCCCCGCCTCTGGCATGTTGTGTGAAGCGCCTGTCCGTAGTGTCAAAGCATTGTTAACAGAGTGTATTCTAGCCATTATTACCAAATGGTCTGCGCACATCAATCCTAATTCTCGGCCCTCAAGGGAAGCAATCAAATCTATCTTCCGTAATGCACGCGTCTTCCTTTGTATCTATTATCCTCTGTACCCATCTCTTCCCGCGTACTTGGTAGCGGGTTGTGTGTTGATATCCGTGTTAAGCTGCCGTATAGTCGACAGAACTTCTTCCCCAGTGTGGAAGTTTATTGGATTCGGCGAAAGGGTTTTTATTTATTTTTGTTTTTGTCATTATAGTGATGTGTCTATACTTTTAAAAGCAGTGACCTTAGTCACCATATTATTAAATATATAGATAGTGACGTGGTTTACTATTTACCTTCTTGTAATACTGAGATCACATTACTTTACCCTGGTTAGACTGACCAATAATACACTGGCTATAATTCTCCAGCTTACAGATAATACATCTGAGTTGTTTTATCGACAATTAGCAATAATAAGGTTTGAGGTTCTCTAATGAGACTTAACAACACAGTTGAGATATTTTAGCGAGACTTATCAACAGTACGGTTGAGTTGCTATAGTGAGACTAGCAAACACTGCATCTGTGCAGATGCTGAGACAGATCAAAAACAATTTCACATCCAAAGTCAGTCTTCCAAACGTCGGAATTCCTCAAGGAACAGTGACCGGGCCTAGTAATTTTCTAGTCTACATTAACAAATAGGCACTATAACTCGTTCGTCCCATGGGGTCTCAGGTTCTGCCAATGAGGTTTTCATTTTATATAGTTTTTTATTCGATGTATATGTTTTATCCCTTGTAAATTCAACTTCAGTCTGGTTCCCAATAAACGTATATCTTATGTTATCTTATCTTATCTTATCTTATACTTACTTGAAAAGTAAAATAGAAAAAAATAAATCCTGCAGCCGGCTGATTGAGGTTTTCGCATGGGAACCTGTCTTTGCTAAAAAAACGTTTTAGCGCAAGAGTATCTACTGTAGCCGTGAAAACATCTGTGGTTGTTCGGAGCCAGGGACGCGCTCATTGGTACGTTTGAAGGCAGCAAGCATTTCAGTGATATTTAAAATATCATCTCTAAAATGTTCATATAAAAGAAGCAAAGGCGAGGAATAGTACAGATTGGGCGAATGAAGATTTTTACCCTTTTTCAAAATGATGACTTTAAACTGACCACAGTGAGCTACATTATGAACGCCTATAACTGCCCACACACTGCTCACATACTGCCTGACTGGCACGGTACAACAGCCAGGACGGACTTCCCTTACCACACCCCCTTGGCTCACAGACAGGAGACTGCCGATACTGCTGGTCACTAACGGCTTCAGTTGATAACATTTCTGCATACATCAGTGTTTAAATAAAGTGCTAGTTTTTTCCGAGATGGAAAATGCATGAAATCACACAGGAAAAGTTCAAATCGTCAATTTCTTTCTTGCATTCTGAAGGCCGGAAGCGCTCTAAATGATCTAACATCATTTTGGACAACTCTGCCCATGGGGATTAGGCTTATCACCGCGACATTCCAACAACCGGACAGACGGACATGATTTATGGTGATTACTAAGGCGTTAATTATTGATAGCTGGGCCACAGGGTCCCATTACTTTGCCATGTGTCACTTTAGTTGTGTCCAGTCTGGCATTCTACACGCGATGACAATTAGTCATTATTTACCTGACATAACGAAGCGTAACGAGACACCAATTTGACGCGATTCTGAATGCTTGCCTACCCTAATGACAGCAGTTTTTCGTAGAAGGGGCCTCTCCGCGATAATTCTTTTTCCGTATAAAGGGATCGACCGTCGATTTCAGGTAATGACGGTTGAAAGCTATGGAAATGGTATCCTACAGTACCTTTGTAGAGAACTCATTGGGCAGTTTATTATAGAATCGAATAGAATATGACCGTTTTATTTCCCTCCAACGGAGAGTACAATGTTGATATAAAATCATATTGAAATGACCCGATACCGTATGGGAATATCAGTTTTTTAGTTATTACTTAATAAATAATAACAGCATACAATTACCTGTCACGAAGGTAATGTTATAAATGGGTTCCTTAATTACCTGTCACCAAGGTAGTTATAATTATAATGTTAAATTACTTGTCACCAAGGTGATAAATGGATTGTTTACTTACCTGCCACCAAGTAACGTTATATATAAAAGGATTGTTTAATTACCTGACACCAAGGTAATGTTATAAACATATTGTTTAATTACATGTCACCAAGGTAATGTTATAATTGTATTGTTTACTTACCTGTCACCTGCCAGCTGAGACTGCCAAGCCAGGTGACCGCCAGAACCACAGCTAGCGCCGCGCTCTTCATGTCTCCGTGGAAAGGTACAGGCCTCGATCCTTTTCTATCTCTCTGGGCTTCTCTCTTACTGTTCGTGGCACACACCAAGCAGACAGACTAACGTCTCTATGACGGCACAGCAAACAACCGGTTTGTGACAAACTTCGGAGACTGATACGTCAAGTGGAAAGGACTGTGAAGTTCCTCCTATTCGGTAATAAAACCCCACAAAGCGGCTGGGCGTGACGCAGCCCCCCAGCCGACCAATAGGATGCGAGGCAGCGGGTCGCCCCCTCCTCTCTGTGGGAGGCCGATGTCGATGTTAATACTGTAAGGCGAAGTGCGACAAACTCGTACAGTGCTCACCGCCGGAATTCATATACTTCCGGTTCGTCAATCTAAAATCAATAAACCCAAGCCACGTTTTATATCCCGGATCGAGACTACACGGCAACACAGCAACACTAAGAAAAGGGAACGCAAAAAAGAATAAAGTGTTTGTAGCTCTGCTTGACTGTGAGCAGAGGTCATTAATTCGAAATGCGTCCGCCGTTAGTCTGCGACAATGATTACCTCTGAACCTGTCGCACGAATTTCTTTCAAATTTAGTTGTTCATTGCCCTGAGCCGTATGCCCGAGATTGTTTTGAATTTTGAAAACAAAAATTATTTTTCTGTTTTTTCCCAGCTTTCGTCAATATGAAAATGGTACTCTGTGGGGTTAAAACATCCCAAACACTACTACAAAATGCAGCGAAGTTCTTCAAACTTCTTCTTAAGTGTTTCCTTAAATGGTGCTCACAAAATTATCTTTAGGACATTTGTAATTTTAAATTTCCCATTTTTTCATTTTCGTTACTATGCGATCCTATGGGAGTGAAAAGTTCAAAATGGTACTCCTCCTAAAAATCGAAGCCGAATTGTTTAAACCTGTCCTGAATTTACCCCCTCAATGATCCTCAAAAATCCTATGTGGGGAATTTAAAAAAAATTAGTTTCTGACTTTTAATTTTCTTTTCGGAATTCTCAAATTTACTATTGTGCCTTATGGGAAAACCAAAAACTTTCAATTGTATGAAAACGAGCGGAACGGGATGAAATGTTGGACTCGGGAATACCAGTAAATCTACATGTATGTAAATACTATGGGCTGACCTTTTTGGACTTGTGGGTTCCAAGATCATTTCGGGTCATTCGGGCATTTGCGATTTTTCGATTTTTTTTGCTATTTCGAAATATGATTTCCAAGAGGCTATTTCCTCTTACAAATCGCTGCTGAACCTTTCCAGATTTCACCTGAATTATCTTCTCATTAGTCATCGCAAACTACATTTGAGATTTTTGAAATAAAGTTTATGATATTTAATGATTTTCAAAAAAAATCAGATTCACCATTGTATCACAAGTGAAAACGAAACAAAACAAAATAACATTTATCTAGGATAAGATAAGATTTTATTGCCTTTGCAACCGTAAGGTTGAATTGACGTTGTAAGGTTGCATGTGAAAAACGAGTGCTTGTAGAACGCAACTGACTGAAATTTAGGACCCGGGAGTACTAGTAAAACAGACATGAGATACCTTTAACCTCTTCGCGTTCGGTTTTTTTTTCTTTTTTTTTTTGAGAGGGGGGGGGGCATTCCGTGCACTTGCGAGTTTCCCGAAAACCCGATTTTCAAAGCGCTGCCTCTTCTATATTTTTGAATCCACTTTAACAAATCTTATAAATGTATTCGTTGCGAAGGTACTGGTTCGAATTTTGAAATATAGGGAATTTTTAAAATTCTAACAGATTGAAATTTATCATTGTGGCAATCGGAAAATGATAAGTTGTTTTTATCTTGTAAATGGCTATATCTTGTAATTGCCTACTGAAAATGATTGACATTTTGGACTCGTAGTGGTAGAACAGATAGGAGACACCTTTGACCTTGTAGTGTTCAACGTCATTCTGGAGTAATTCGGTCCACTTGCGATTTTTCCTAAAATACGATTTTAAAACGCTACTTCTTCTACAGTTATGATTTTTCTCAACAAAAGCTTTTATCTGTGTTCATTGTGACAGTCAACACAAATATATTTCTTGGAGGTCAGAAATGTAAAATTTAAGAAAAAATGAAAAGGGTTTGTAGCCTAATGGAACTGAAATTTAATTGCAAATATATTGAACGCACCTGATCATACAGCGAATGGGAGTAAAATTGGGGTTCAGGGGGAGCCACCCAGGTATTATAATGCGCCTGTACTACGGCTGACTGTCTGTAGTAACATTGTGTGGTGTCACATCTGACCGTCCCTCCTAACTGCGACGATCACTTTAACATTCCGATCAGAGTTTTTGGCCGCAGTACCTTGCTCCGCTGGTTCCTCTGGGTCGGCACATTCCCTCCAAATACCCGCGAATTACACTAGCATCATTATTTCATAAGGCGTGATGTGGCAATGTCGCCATACCCAATGAGGGTGGGGAGGGGGGCGGGGTGAATGGAGATCCATCAGTCAGCTATCTCCAACTCATTTTCCTATTAATCTGGCCTATCAGACAGAGATACAATGTACAACGTGGTAGGAGTGGGAATCCCACAGAAAGACAGACGTCTGTTATTGCAGGTAAGTTAATATACATGACTAACACCCAAACTGTCCAGTCGTCCAGGCAGCTAGCAGTATTCGTCTTTTACTTTTATTTGAGCAGACTACTCTGAATGCCTAAACACGATACCATTTAGTTTTGTCAAGTTTAAGTGATACAAATCTTGACGCTTGGAAGGTTAACCAATACAGCAAAATCCTGCTATCCCAGTTGTGATCATTACGCTTTATAAGAATTTTATGTCAAAACATCCCATCTGAAAACCATTCTCCACGCAGTGCATTCTGGGATGCAGGATTTGATCAGGGACTCCCACCAAAAAGACTTCTACCTATGTAACGTATGTGACAGGTATACAAGTATGTGACAGGTATACCGGTATGTGACAGGTATACCAGTATGTGACAGGTATACCAGTATGTGACAGGTATACCGGTATGTGACAGGCATACCGGTGTGTGACAGGTATACCAGTATGTGACAGGTATGCCAGTATGTGACAGGTATACCGGTATATGACAGGTATACCTGTATGTGACAGGTATACCGGTATGTGACAGGTATACAAGTACGTGACAGGTATACCGGTATGTGACAGGTATACCAGTATGCGACAGGCATACAAG
>JAAUYG010054906.1_pt1 | contig 12050 bp, 7 predicted proteins | sample 7278091 | NCBI WGS metagenome assembly JAAUYG01 (sample SAMN14350201, study PRJNA611818) | marine sediment metagenome | isolation source: surface marine sediment (0.6m) | place: French Polynesia: Moorea | collected 2018-08 | reverse complement strand
GTCTGGGTTGGGACATCACTGCTTACCCGTGGGGTGGTGTTTAAGTGGGCTAGCACTATAAAGACTGGCCGCAGGTCGGACTAGTACAAGACAGGTCCAGTACATACACATCAACAACTTGCAGTCGGTGATATGACCATGAGTGGTTGAAAGCCGACTATAAGCCTGATTCATCCATCCATCCAATATATAGCCCTCTGTTAATAGATATGTTTAATTTGCTTCCAACTATTTGCCGATTCCAATTCCCAACTATAGTTTCATAAGTACAAAGCTGATCTTAAGCATATAAATGACTTGTTGCCAAGGTGATTAGTGGACTTAAATTAGCTTTTAGACTTAATTTTCTGGAATATTGGCTCCTGTAGCTTAGAATGTGTGCGATGAAGTATGATTGAATGACTGTTGTTGCACTGAAGCATGACTATAGGTTGTAAGGACTGAGCTACCACATGGTCCATTGAAATAAACAATATGTTTCCTGTGTTTAGTTTGTTGCATTAGGGGATGGGTTTCAGGAAAATCTTAGTCTAGAAATGACCTTAAACTATACCTTGTCACCTTGACAACCGTTGTCTTTTCCATTCTTAAGGATCGCCATTGTATGAACTTAACGGTGTAAACATTGTTTTGAAAGAAACTGGCCGCTGTTTAATTAAAAGAAAGAAATATGCAAGGGTCTGGATTGTCATCAAGGCAATTAATATACTTGCATAAAACTACTGTATTGATAGAATATATGAAGGCTAGGGATCTTGAATGGTTGACATTTCTCCTGCATGACATTGTAATAAGGTTTAAAAAACATGAATAATGGTGTAATGGTTATATGTGTAAGAAATATTCACTTTTTATATGAAAGGAAGACATTATGATACTTTAAAGTGTTTCATCTGTTAAAAATAATGAGAGGAAATGTAATGTCTAAGGTCTGCTATTGGTGCAATTAATACGGTTTAACGATTTGATATTGTGTAGTGGTTGAATGCCAGTATGACAATGAGTAATGGCCTTGTCCACTTCATGGCAGTTTAGCTTTAAACACTCATTGATCAGTTGGTTTTATGGGCATTGATTTATGTGCACAAAGTCACTATAGCATACATAAAAACAAAGTTTTTTTCACATATCTTCAGGAGTGCTTGTGGCTACCAGTAGCCAGTCCGTCTAAGTACAGTGGTACTGGTACTCATTTTTATTATTGCCCAGCAATAAACTGAAACATTAAGTCAGTAAATTTAAACTAGTGGTATCAATATGTACCCTGGATGGCTTATCTTTTTTCTCGTAATCTATCACATACCAGCTGTGCAACAACTTTGATACGTTGCAAAGATCAACAGATTCAATGGAGTGAAATGATGGTTTAGGTCTGGTTCTTGGTTTTTGTCGTAAAATGCAAGAAATGAACTTTTATTTCAGTGAGTAAATTAGCATTTTAAAACATTTTCCGAAGTTGTGTTTGGAGTGACACTGTGTGCTTCTAAGTGGATAGGTTGTGTTTGGTGGACTGCTCACCCTGAGGGAAGGTCTCACCACCTCCCAGGGAAAGGAAATGCTGCTGCTGCTGCTGCTGCTTCTGAATCATGCCCTTGGCTTACAGAAGTGTCACCCAGGCAGCTGTGCTGAACCTCTTGCTGCGGCTAAAGGCAAGCGATTGAGAGGCACATGTGCTGCGGAACTGAGCAGAACCGAGGGCCATCACAATGAATTTATGCCTCGCCTTACACTAGTGTCATCAGGACCTGCTGTGGGGGAAAGCAATTCCCCTCCTCTGCCTAAATGCTGAGCCAGTTTTGGTAAAAGCCTAGAAACAGCCAGCCGTGATATACTACACATAACCAGAATTGACCATGGAAGAATAGGCCATCGTAAAGAAAGAATGACAGTCTGTGTCGCTCCATGGATTACACTGGATATTGTCTCGGCCCAAAGCGTGAAGGCAGTCTGACAGATTAAAGAAAGGAAACTGGATGGCAAGAAACTAGGGGAAAAAAGTGTGCCATTTATGTGATATTAACACATAGTGTGTTTTACTTACAAATTAAGTTTGTTGAGATATGTATGTTTTGTGCGGACTGTCTGGATTACCCATTCATGGAGAGTACGAGTGGTTGTGTTTTCGGTGAAGGCAAGTTGCTATGTGAAATACCAGTTATTGATCGACCATAAGTAATAGGTAACCTGGGTGTCATAATGTATGGGGCTCCTGTTCACATGGATATATATGTGTGTCTATACATGTAGATACATAGTCGCAGCAAGGTTGCAGGGGGACTAGGATTTTTTGTCGTAGAATAGGAATAACAGCCACACGATTGGATAGTTTAAACCACTATTGAAGTGGTGAAAAGACTTTTATGATATAAGGCAGTCAATATGGAAAGACCAAAATCACGGACACCCAGTCCGGACCAATTCAGTCCACGAATGCAGAGGCATTTGTGGATGACGGGGCAAAAATCCGCCAATCTCAAACCTCCAAAATCTCCGCAGTTGACACGCTTATTACCTCGGGCAGACCTCAGGCGTCAGACTGCGTACAGCACCGATGTCGAGTGTGTCACATCACCTCTCTATCTGGATGAGAGGAGCAAATCCTCAGACTCACACCTCGTCGAGCGACGGAGACGTCATGTTTTAGATGCCATACATCGCTCATGGCCCACCTCTTCTTCATTGGGGAGTAGCGCAAAACGGTCAGTCAAATGGCTCCTTGACAGAGATTGCTGTGGGGATGGGACTTTGGTGTGCATTTGATGTGTACAAGGTATTTTTTTCCAGCTTGTGGATTATCAACTACCACATGAGAGCTTCCGATTGTGGAAGCTGCTAAAACTGCCTGTGACTCAAAGCCATATATCTCTCTATTTTTCGAAGCTTTAAAACATTTTTTTGTCATTTGGAGATATGGTCCTTTCTGACAATTCAGGCAGAAAAAAATATCTTAAAAGTGAAGGTCTTTTTATTTAAAATGGAGGGATATTTTATATTAAAGTTCAGTCCAGCCCCTGTTCACCAAGGGAGGCCTGGACTGAACAGGGACACCGACCTGGACATCCCAGCTGTCGTCCTCCAACTGGTGTCACATGATCCAGAAGGGTCATGTGACACCAATGGCCACTAGTTGCCATCCCCTGACGAAGGCAGAGAGATTCTACCGAAAATTTGGGAACTTTTCCACCAATCTGACTCTATGGGTAGAATGTGTGATCAGAAATTAAAAATACACATTGGTGTCACTGATAGTCTTATAACACAGGTAATTCTTAATCATTGGTACCACTGTACTTGTAAAAGAAATCACGCTTCATCATTCTAATACTTCCTCATATACCTAATGGATCAAGAGGATGGCTTGTGCCATGCATTTAATAAGGCTGAGGCAACAAAAAAAAACTTCAAAGGCCTGTTATTTATGAGAAACTTGTGCTCAGGACATTTGTCAGAATGTCAGGGCCAGCTGGGACAAGCTATCGCCAGTGTCTATCACAGGTGTGCTTCTGTTTTCATTTCGTCCTCTTCCAGCCTTATTCCTATAACCACAGCGGCGAAATATTCATGTGAAAATCAATGGCACGTCGACGGGCTATTGAGGAATTAAGGCTCGGCTTAGCTAGGCAGAGATATGATAGACAGGTGATCAAGCAACTGGTTTATGTTAACACAATGTCTTAACAACCCAGCTGGCATTGCAATATGTTACTTGCTGGAATATGTTCATGTTCGCCCTGGCTATTGTCCTACTTGGGTATTTCTCAATCACATTACTGTGTTAGTAGGCAAGTTATTTATTATAGTCACATGTTCCATTTGATAAATACGTACATACAATTTCAAATCATGAAATCCACCCCCACTGGACTTACAAGTGACTTTAAATGAAACGGGGATAATAAAATAAAAATACTTTAATAAAAAAGAATACTTTGTTCCCTCTTAGCGGACCTTTTCCGTACAGATTAAACCTGGCCCTCCCTAAAATATGGCTCAACTCCTATTCAGCCACACTTAACTGCACCTGGGTTGGAGTTCTCTAAAATACTTACTGGTAGTCTTTTTGACTTAAGTCAGATTCTTAGCCAATTACATTGCGCAGATTGGTGACTTCTCGAAATTTAGACGTAAGTATTTTTGAAACTCTGATCCTGGATTTTGCTGTTCTTGACTGCAATGATTACCAAAGGACATCCTTACATGGTCAACACTTGTGTGGCAGACACACTGGTCATATTAAAGAGGGACTACTGTATACCATAGTTACAACAGTGCCAGAGAGAGAGAGAGAGAGAGAGAGAGAGAGTAGCAGATAGGAAATGGCTACTATAGTCATGCACCTTGCTCTACCTCTGATGTCAAGAGCCACTTTAAAGTCATTTGGGTAAGTTGTGTGTGACTGAGTGAATCTTGCTTCATGTTTGCATGTGACATATGTTAAGATAATATACCTAACATAAACTGCCCGATATTAATGGGATTGGCTTGTCATGCTGGGGATCGAACCTGGGCCAATGCCGCACCAAAGTGGATACCTTAACGGCTAGGCTTATATAACCTGATTTGGGTCTTAGTCAAATTGTGACTGCACTCAATAGTCTGCTGTGTTGTAAGAGGTAATTTCCCTGAGTCTCAAGGTGTGGCTCTTAATGTACACAGTTTATGTAAAATAGCGCTTCTGCTGACTTAGTTGCCAGATTTAATAGTTAACTGCATGAGAAAAAAAATTTTTCTCCATTTTTTACCACACTATTAAAATCTTTGAATGTAATTATTATTCTGGATACACAAAGGTAACCGTCCCATTTTTTATGGAATCGAGCTGCGAGGCAAAGGAGGGACATCAGCTAAAGTGGAACCTCATTTTAATACCCTTCCTTATAAATTCTCATCTGCTTATAGCGCAAGTTACTCATGGACCCCAAAGTTGACCAAAAACATTACTATAAGGCTCTTTTCTTTATTTTTAGCCCATTTTTGAATAGAAATGAGCTGTTGCACTTTTTGGGTTGGAACTTTGAACCCCAGGATCAGCGTTATAATGCCCCCCCCCCCCCCCAGTAAATTTATTGAGGGGAAGAAGAATCCTGAGCTGGCTAAAAGTAAATACTTTAAAATGCAAATGCCACTAGACCAAATAAAAAAAAATAGCATACGCCATGCAGCCTTTGTGTACGTAGCAAAGTGTTAAATTGTCAATAATGTAGGGCACTGTAGCAATAAATGTGATGATGTGGATTCTGTGAATGTACAAGTGTTACTGCAGGCCAGTAAGCAGTGTCAATCCTCCTACCGCTCCACCTCCTTCTTCCGCTGACAAACAGCATGGCTGCAGATCAATACGTTAATTACTTTCCACGGCTGTCAGGTTGATTAGCAGCTGATCATACCTGGTAGCCTGATAATTAAGTCGTGAGGAAGGAAGAAATTGCACGCCTCCAGGGTAGCATCTCCGATTTGGCAAGACAAACACCTGATGTTGACTGCGCGGTAGGGATAAATATCAGAATTGACCGCCCGAACTTCCCCCGGCTGTGTACAGCAGCCACTACAGGATCCTGCCTAATGTGGCTACATCAGTGTCACAGACTTTTATCCTTGGGGGGACAGAACTAACCTGTACCCCCATCCCTGTATCCCTGCTCCCACCATCCCACAATCCCCAACCTGATTGAGTAGGAGGGGCTGGCTCTCGATTGATTCCCGACACAAAGCCGCAAAGTTGTCTCCAGGCCATGTTGCCCCCTCAAATTTGAGAAATCGCGGCCTTTAGCAAATAATTGGCTCATCCGGCTCATCCCTTCTTGAAGTGAATAAGAGTGGTAACCAATAGAGCCCCCATTGCCATGGCAGCCAGGGACTGTCATCTGGAAGGAAAAGAAGAATAAATATGTTTTTGCATTCGGTCTGCAGAGCAACCGAAGTGAGAACTAGCCGAGTCATTGTGCAATTTGGGAGTCATTGTGGAAATGAATGATCGTCTATGCCCGGCTAACACAGGTTTGGATGGCCAGTCTGTCAAGCTGTGGTGTGGTTCCAGTGACTCAGTGAGAAGGGATGGGTGTGCCAACATCTGTACTCTGTCATAGCGTAATGTGACAGGTGATCCTGTGACAAACTGGGAAACGCCAGTCCCTCGGCAACCCAAACACCACGCTTCAAAAAAAAAAAAGGGTTGTTATGTCACCAGGATACAACTATATTTGGAGCAGACAACATTTGTTCTAATATAAAATGTTACCATAGCTGAGACTGGATTTGTAGCTCTTCCCGAGCTTTTGGCCATCATAGAAGTGGCCTTCTTCAGGCGTGGTTACAGATGTCAGGCAGAACATTTGTTTTGTAATGGACATTTTGCAATTCCAGGATAAAGAAAGCAATACTTTTGAAGTAGACTGCATTGACACCTGACTTAAGAGACCACTGGCATGAGAGGCAATGGACCTGTCTTGAAACACCACATATTTCTGGCAGAAGATCCAATATTTTAATACAACTGAACCTGTCATCAAATACCACCTGCCTTGGGGGACCATATTTTTCTGTCAAAACAGCTAGGTTCCTCTCTACCATCATATATGAAGATGGTTAAGAAGGCTGTCTGCCACTGGGCTGCATACCTTCCTGTATGAGCTTATAATGCATTCCTTCTCCCAAACCAAACCAAGGGTGTTTGGGGGTTAATTGATAATGTGCAGTTCCATAAAATTGCTCACACAGATTTATCAAAAACTGGAAATATGTATTTAATTTGGTTTACCTGGTATTCAAAAGGGTGATCAAACAATCCACAAATATTAAAATTGATAATGCGTGAATGACCAATACCCGGTAAGTATGTCCTTTCCTCTGTTAATTAAGGATAACCTTGTTTTAAAATGGATATTGCAGAAATATCAAATTACACACATGTATATCCGTTTTCCCACAGGAATGGTAATTACGACCCTTATGAATGTGTTTGTTACCTTTTTGTGGGAATAATTATCTGAAGTCCGAAATACCAAAAAAAAAAAAAATGTTTATTCTAGAATAACTACCCTATTTTCAAAATTATATTTATGTTCTCAATGGAAATATCTGAACCACATGCTGCAACTGCTCAAAAGCTCTATCATTTGTAAATAAAGATGTGTCTTCAATAAGGATTTGAAAATGTTAATGGAAGATGCGGCCCTGATGAAGTTAGAATTTTATTCATCACTATTATCACAACCTCAAATTTTCAGCATGAGTTACCAATTGATATTAGCTTTTTCAACAGCCTGATGCTAGCTATCGAGAACTGAAAAGACATGGAAGGACACAATCCAATTTAAACATAAACTTCGAACATGAACATATGTTAAATACAAAATCAATTATAAAACCGAAGACCACATTCGAATGCCACTGGGAAGAATGCATCACGCGATATTAACTCAATTTAGATCATGCAGGAACACTATCTCTTAGAATTGAAACTGGACATTGGAAAAATGAGAATATCGAGGACAGGGTATGCTTAGTGTGCGAAGAAAATATTGTTGAAGATGAGTATCATTTCTTATGTGTATGTAAAAGGTATGACGATGTAAGATGGGTTTTATACAACAAGAATTCCAATAAATACCAGGATTTTCATTCACTAACCAATATCGATAAATTTATATTTACTGAAGTTTGAGAATATTGAGGTAGCTAAATACCTTGTTAAAGCTTTTGATGTCAGGACAACATGTCTGTACGCATGATCACATATCTTAAGAATATATTTGTTGTAATGAGTAGAAAATGTATGTACTGCTCTGTCTGTTTTATGAAATTAAGAACTTGTTTTGAAGTGACTTCTAAACCCCAAAGGGGCTGGTTTCCATGAGCTATGTACCGGTACTTATCTCATTGTTTATGTATTTATGCTCTGGAACATGTCACTATAATAAATAAATAAATAAATAAACAAAAACAACATTATGATTATTTGTATTGTGTGTATAAAGTTTGTTCTATGATAAATGGTTAATTACAGGTAATGGGTGATTGGCCTCACCCAGAATTTAAGAAATATTGAGTATTAACTGAAGAGCACTCACAAAGATGTCAAGGTATAAGGTATGCCTCAGGCATTGTCAGTAAACACACACTGCAAAAGCTTTGGAAACCAACCAAAGGACAACAGTGTCATGATAAATAATTTCCCTGAGGTTCTACTGAGGAAATATGTTCTCTTTCTTGTGGAAAAAAAATCAATATTGCAGGTATGGTTTCATCAACAGCAGGTGTCATCAGCACATCCATATCCATATAATAGGTGTTTTTAGCAATGACATGCAAGATGTCTCATGACAGCTGTTATCTGCATAAACCACGATCGTCAACTAATGGGATAAAAAAAAACATCAAATAGATAAAAAGTGCTGTATTAAAAATATGGGTGCTGCTTCTACTGCATGAGTTATGGTAAATGTGTTGTGTGGTATTAAAATCACGAAATTACCCAGAATGTCTCTCATAGTCATCAGTACCCATGCCTAAGGGAGATTAATTATGATACATGTATCTGCCTTGCCGTAACTGAGTATTATCTACATGTACAAGCAACCTTGTGCTGAACAGACTAGTATATGCACATTTACAATTATTTCTGTTCGTTTTTTAGGTCCCTGCTGCATTTCTAAAAGAATCAAATGTGACTGCCAAAGTCTCAAAGGTCATGGAAAAAAATAATGTATCAAAAAATTCTGGATGACTTTAAAACTCTCTCTATATATATTCTGTGTTAATGCTAATAGAAGAGCACTCGTTAACAAAAAAAATCATAGCCCTCCAGCAACAAACATAATATACCAAACAACTGAAGGGCAAATTCATACCAAATACTTAATAAATTATTATCACATCATCGAGAAAGAGCAACATCCAATACTCATGATCAGGTCACCATCATGCAGATCGACCACCGCACATGAGGTAATCATCATGTCCTTAAAACAAAGGTCCATGTGGTTCCTGTGGCATAGATAGGTGATTTTATATAGGCATTGTGTTGTGTACCTTCTGGCAGCCATCATTATTGAAATTAACCGACATGCACTTGCACCTCTGCAATGGGACAAATGCGTGTCTGTTAGGAATAACACGGTATTTCTTTACTGCGTAACTGTTCTAGGAAGTTACGTTGAATATTAGAGCTGTTAGTTAAATGTGAAATATGGCAAGGATTGAGTTCCGGAAAAAAAAAAGTTATTTTGAAGTTAAGTCCAACCCTTATGTAACCATAGTCCCCCATAGTAATGACTTTTAACATTTATCTTAACTGTTTTTAAGAATACTAGTCTAAGATATAACACTCTAATTGTTCCTCGATTTCCATTATGTTCATGCACGGCAATCGCACATCAATCTTGATTGTATGTTTTAGGCAGTTTGTCAGTTTTCATAAAAAGAGGCCCTGTTCATTCCTCTCCCAATGCTTGTTGATATCGCAACTGCAGATGTCATGACAACTCATTTGCGTCAATTCTGGACAGCTCCTTAATATGATTTTGTTTTTATTCTTTCCATTATCCAGTTGCAACATGACAAACACATGGCGTTTGCCTCTTTTTTTGCGCTTCCTGCATGGTTGCCATGACAGGTTGCCTTGTATCTCCAGGCATCATGGCATCGGTGCCTCTGATCGCAGCTTTGTTGGTGACAGGATATCATGGTATAATCTCGGTGGTGATGACCTTCAGCATCCTCTCTCTCTCTCTCAATCTCTCTGCATTGTTGTGGCAGTGTGTGGTGTGGCTGGGCAGTGTCTGTCATCTGTACAAGACATGATATTAAAATGGAGACTGAAAGGAGATATATAATTTCCAAAACCCTGGAGTCACATTTACGAAATGAGAAAGCAGTGTTTTTATGTATGATGCTCGGCGTCGCTTATCCCTGGTCAGCTGTTATGAGATCCTGAGGCTACATTAACAAAATGAGAAAACCATGGTACAGCTAGCTGAGTTGATCACCTTATTTGTGATGCATACAGTATCCTTTTGATATCCTTCGTGAGAGCTTTTTGTGTCAGTCTTCAATTTAGAAACTTATATAGAACTTTGGTTTATTATTTGGCATGATAAACACAAACATGTAAACATGAATGTAATCTATTGTCCATTATAAAGCTATTTATGAGCAAGAACAACAGAACCATATTCAGCCTGTATATCGCTGGTACAAATGAAGAGAAACCATGACATGGCGATTGTCCACTGTTTTGAAGGAGCTAATCATTTCAATAAGGTAAAGTGAACAGCACAGAGAGGGATCTCCGTCAACTTCCCTGGGCCATGTCTGTCCACTTAACTATCCCACCACTCATGCAGCCCAAGCAGGCTCAAAAAATATACATACTATATGTATATAATAATAAATACCACTACTTCAGGATTCATTTGGAGCTCCGATGAAGAGCCTGCCAGTGTGTTGGGAATGTGGGAGACACTGGGGGTACTTCTGTAAACATATAAGGAATGGCACAGCTTGGTCACTTAATTACCTTCCATGTATAGGGAACCCTTTTGTAATAAGAGCCTTTATGCAGTTTGGATGCAGGGTGAAAGTCCATATTAGACTTATTTATCATTGTTATAAAATCTCCTTTCACCATTCATGTAAGTGTATGCAAACAAAGAAATTTCATTCATTTCAGCACGGATAACAGAACACAGGAAACACATTGCCATATAACAACCTCAAGAGATCTAAATAAGTCAAGTCAATTTGTTCAATAATTTCTGGCCCGGCGTTCTCAGGAAAAAATATAGATATTTTACCCCATTGAAACTGAAAGAGGAGATGTAAGTTGGAGAAATTCTTTTGGGGGGAATTTCATAAGTGTGTCAGTTTGTTGATACCTGCAGTCAGCATTGCTAGCCAAGTCCTCTGAAAATTTAAAGTACAGACTGAACATGGATGGGTGTAGGTGTTATCTACAACATTCGGTGATAGACATTCTTTCTTTATAGTTACACCACATGTCCTGGGTATACCAGTACTTGTATAACAAATTGTCAACTGCCTTGTATTCTATGTACTCCCAGTAAACAAACTATGAATGAAGCTCACGGAAATAGAGGTAGACAAATTACTACTTTTTTGCTATACGTGTATCATGTGTATTAGTACATAGTAAAACACTAAATGTGTATTGCATATTTATGATCCAGATTGCTAATATAGCGTAACAATATATGAGTGGCATATATTTTTGTGTCACATACAGGAACAGGGCTGATTCAAGTGACTAATCTGAGCAATTTAATTGGCTAACAGTCTGATCTAAGCAATTTAATTGGCTAACAATCTCACTTAAGTTAAAACTTAGACTTGAGTCTGTTCGAGAACGTCAGCCCAGAATGACAAATAACTGCTGCTCTGCATTTGAGGACAGTACTGGTAAATGATTATAGCACCCAAATTTGGGGGAAATTTTCCCACAGCTAAATTAGTGCCTGCCTGTTGTAGGCCCGCTTCTGGCTATATGGCATACATTGTATTATCAGTTTCGCAGGATTCTCTCACAGACTTCTGGTTCACCTAAAATGGCTTGCAGCATGCTGAAAGCCATATTTAGACAAGGGTATCTGGCATATCCTGAACCGGGGGTAATAGAATTGTCCTTGTGTAGCTAACATTTGTTACACAAATTGCATGGTTCATTATGTATTGGACATTCGTTCCACACATCGCTATTGTGGAAGGCGAGAATATTTGCACCTTGTTTGCAATGGCTCAATTATGTAAGCGGGAAAAATTCTCAGGCAAAATATCCAAATGGCAGGGCAGTTATAATGATAACAATAGAAGCCCAGCATTATAAGACCACCCTGAAAATACCCTCCCCCATTCCCCGAAAGAACACTTTGAATTTTAAGCGACCAAAAGTCACAACAAGTGCTTTTTTGCTTCTGCCCCAGAATAAAGATTGGTTTGAGCCAAACCATATAGTCTTGATTCTGTGATTCAGTGTAGATTGATATGTACTGCTGGTTGACAGTGCATAAGAAAGTAGACATTAATTGTGCCAAGTT
>JAAUYG010152761.1_pt1 | contig 12051 bp, 9 predicted proteins | sample 7278091 | NCBI WGS metagenome assembly JAAUYG01 (sample SAMN14350201, study PRJNA611818) | marine sediment metagenome | isolation source: surface marine sediment (0.6m) | place: French Polynesia: Moorea | collected 2018-08 | reverse complement strand
GACTTTTAGTATGTTAAAAGGGATATACATAGGAAGCGAAAACAGTTGAGATACCTTTTGTTGCAATTTGTTTGAGGTTGTCCCCAAATATTTGGTAAAATGCCTGTACTATATATGATGTTGAATAAGATTGAAACACTGTCTAACGGAAGTTGGTACTGAGATGTTTAAACTTTTGGAGCAAGTTTGTCTAACCAACTCCGAAATTACTGTTGATGGTAAGAACACATATAATTTAGAGTTACGATATAACAGCATGATAGATACAACCTGGGGGTATTACATATATGTACTTCAAACGCGAGGGTACGACATAAGGAAAGCTCTTTAAAATAAACCGTGTTATTCCGCGTAGCTTTGATTTCGGTTACTTAATAAGCTGTACTGTATTTGTAAATATATGCACTAACTCAAAGCCTGCACTACATACTATAGGTAATTCTAAGAAAAAAATATCTTGTCTGAGAGACCACATTTCTATTGCCAATGGGCTGGTCTTCCAAGCTGTAGTGTATTTGTAAATACACGCACTTACTCAAAGCCTGCATCACGCATCTACACACTGCGTAATTCTAAAGAAAATATCTCGCATGATACAGCAGGGCTGGACCAATGGCAGTGGTAATAACAGGAAATTGATTTTTATTGCTTCAAACGAGTCTACTGTCAGTCCTTCTTGGGTAGTTTTCCTTTGTTTCTAGCTGTATGCAAACCGGATTACAACCGAGCTCTCTAACACGCTATAACACATGTAACAGGTGGCACTGGGGTGGTTCCCAGTGGGGCCTGCCCAAGGGTGGTCTCCAGACGATCGAAGCCACCACTTCAAGCCACGTACGCACGCTTGATTACTGAGCCAGAGAGGCACAATGCTGTGCTAACCCAGGATCATGCAGCACTAACTCGGCCCTGGATTAGCGCCGCAACAATGGTAGGAGCTTTTTAATTGGACCAGTGACTCGGAGCAAATGTCATTATTATTGCCGAAGTTTTCAGCATATCGTATTATGCAAAGCAATATCCCAGCATTAGGGGATGACTTATGCCACAATTCACCATGCCCTGCTGGGAGCAAATAATGCAGACACGGTCATTTTATTTTGATGGTTTGTTACATTATGTCCACATTTTATTTCGATGGTTTGTAACATTATGTCCACATTTAATGTCCTGTAGCTTTTACCATTTTTAATATCAAAAGAACACAAAAATCCCATTAGCCACTGGCTACAGCGGTCATTTCAGGCCTACACGTAGTTTCGTCAACACACAACTTGATGGCTATCACGTCACAAATGCTCCCCAACAGCTCTGTTAATCGAGTAATATGCCAGGTAACTATATTTACACATGGTTATCTACACTATGTATACTAACGTTATATATTCAAGTAGGGCTATCAAACTCTGCTTGCAGTAATTCTGTATATATAGGTGCAGTACGTCTATAGTCACTTGTAAGTCCAGAGGGCTGAATTGTATATATTGTAAAAAAACTACTGCTGCTGCTACTGCTACTACTACAGCCATTAACACTACGACTACTGCTACTGTGCCCTCTGACATATTTTATATCTTGTATCAGAGTTAAAATGTGTTAGAGAATATATGGAACATACTAGAATGTCAAGACAACGGCTTGCAGTATAATAGTTTCAGAGTGTCACTTCCGGTTGCGTGTAACCAGGTATTACACTCCCCAAACATTGTGTACCACCAGGTAGCGCCACTAGCTGTCGTACGCCTATCTCATGCACAACAACATTTTTGCCATCCTAATACGTCGACGGTACCGAGCAGGCTCTTCCCTAAGTCAGTTCTTGATTTCCTGAGCAGTAAACGATTAATGTTGGTGGTTGTAAAACCTACGGTCCTTTAATCATTAACATGGCTAATGAATACCTGCTCTTTCAACAGTTTCGACAGTACCTGATCAAGTTGATGATGTATTTAATTAACATGTGACACTATCAAAAACCTCCTATTCTCGCCAGCATACTTTGCTAAACAAAGGCGTCGCAATATTTTTACTTTAAAGTTATATTCGTGAAATGCGCTTGAAAGGAAAACTCATCAGACTCAATTCTACAAATTTAGTTTATTTCGGTGAGATGCGATAACCAAGTTAAACCGCCATATTCATGATATTGAGTATTACATCTGCCCCGCCATTCGTAATGCCAGATGCGCCAGATTAACAGTCAGAATAAGTCAGATCATGTTTGAGGACGGCGTCAATGCGTTCCCAGGCAGTTGTATCTGTGTTAGAGTGTACATGTCTGCCAGGACTAACAATATCTAAATCGCTTTTAGCTGGATTCGCCAAAATGGGGCTAGTATATAAAAACACAGCATTCTGATAGCATTACATTAGTGTATACGGTCAGGATGAACGATTTCATCATTCGTATAAGTTGTAACCTGCCTGGGTTGGAGTCTCGAAAATACTGAAGTGTAAGTTTTAACTTACGTCACCAATCTGAGCAATGTGATTGGCTAAGAATCGGACTTAAGTCAAAACTTAGACTTAAGTATTTTCGAGAACTGCGCCCAGTACCACGGGAAGAAATGATTTAGACAAATGTTTGTACAAAGTTGTCTCCTTTGGTTGGACTAAGGCGATCTTCCTTAAAGCACGTATTATATAAGGTGCCAGTCATGGGAAAGCTATAAAGTATCATTGGTAGGACAGTAATGTAGGAGTCTGCCCTTGGGTAATCAGGTATCATCAAAACGAAGAAAAAAAAATCTACCACAAAACGGATCAAGTCTCGACTCGCCGACAGTAACTAATGCGCTGCCAGCGACGATAAAGTCGGACGTTTCATATTTGACAGAGTAAATCGTCATTATTCAAACTGCGGCACTAACTTAGACTGGGAGACCAAGCCCCCGGCGCAAGGGCTTCGATACACGGATGGAAATCGCCGTTTTGGACCAATGTCAGACCTAAACTAAAACCGGCTTTAAAGCCTGGTCGCTAGGTCGGGGACGGTCTGGATTTGGGATCTTCCCGTCTCTATCGATTTCAGGCTTGAGTGGAAGAATGCCTGGCTAGCCATTGGGGACTCTAGAAAGGCAATTGGCTGAACAAATACAAGCGACTTGAGAGACGTTTTTTCTGCCATAGTTTGGTCAGTTGCATCTGAAAAATGGACCTAAATATCTCCGCCGTGTGGTGACGTATTGGCTTAGAGGGGTCGGTAGAAGAAAAGAGCGGTTGGTGAGGGCAAGGAATACAAGCATTTCAAGTACCACCACAGAAATACAGTTCGCATTTAAGATTTAGATTTTACAGTGAAACCTGGGAATTAGGAACACCCAAGGGACTGTCAAAAACTGTCCTGAATTCTGAGGTGGTCTTGTTTCCCAGGTCCATTTCTATGTACTAAATAGACTTAGAGACTGAAGTAGCTGCCCTTAATTCCCAGGCTGTCCCTATTTCTCAGGTACCTGTACCTGTACCTGCATTTACAATAGCACCATCTAGGCCATTCCACTGTGTTACAATTCGATTTAACGAAGTTCTTTCCTTCGACAGTCCTAACATAAATGACATGGAAAGTTCTTTTATTGCCCCTAAAACTTCCCTAAATAGTAAGAAGCTGATATATCCATAACCACAAACCCTTTACAAACTTTAAATAAGTAAATGGCAATATATTCTGACACAATCAGGCAGAGGTAACTATGGAAAATTACAACACATATTAAAGAGACCAACAACACAAATGTACAAAAAGCCGAATACACAAAAACAGTAACTACTCTCCTCCCTGCACAAATATACAAAATACCAACTTGGCACCTTTGTAGGCTTATGGCGTAGAGTAAATTAGCTTTAAATTGACGTCTTCATCGTGAAATTCGAACATAAGCAACACATATACATCACCCTGGAAGATTGTTTAGATCGGTTACTTGTGTGTTGGAACTACCAAAAAACCTTTGCTTGGATATACTTGCATAATCTAAATTTTAATTCTGATATTCTCATGAAGCATGCCGTTCTATTATGCCACGGAGATAATCCAATGTACAGCCCACATACCACTCTCTGCTGCTGATCTCAGGATGGTAGAAGCGATACTTGTTATATACATCAGCGTGTACTTGACTTTCTCGCCTTTGCATGTGGCTGCTTACGTATTTCTTATGGACAAGTCTCAGGTCAACATTTCCAGTTTGGAGTTGTCTCAGTCGTGATTCTGGCCGTTTGGAGCAGCCAACTTTGAACCGATCCGGTTTGTCTTGCATGACATAAATGTAGCCTTCATCCTCGCCTTTTCTGGTTTTGTTCCTATGGGGGGTCTTTCGCTTCTCGAAACTCCCAGTTCTGATTTCCTGCTCTAATTTACATCGCTTTCTTGTTCTTGTTTCATCTTCGACTGTGGCTTCATTTCTCTCGATGCCATTTTCGCTGACGAACTTCAGTAGCCAACCACTAGTAATGTTTAGTCTGGAACAGTAACATGCAGTGTCACAGTACAGACAAGCAAGACCACAGCGCACAGGCACACAAGTCTTCCAATCAATATACATGTATGCCTCACATGTCTGAAAGCTGTTTATCACAGTATGCATTTTTAAACTAGCACATGTTTTGAATGACCAGTGTATATGACTTTATTATTATACTATACATGATGGTGTTACGGCCTCAAACAAGGTTAAAGATATGCATCTGGTGCGCTATATATGGTAATTCAAATGGATCCTTAGCCTTGAATGTACTAACGTTAGATAATTTCGCCAGGTTTGCGTGCTAGCAATAGAAGGTATTTCGCGCCATGAAATCGCAAACATGCATATTCGCCTTCACTCATCAAGTGCTCTAAAATTTACCCAATCACATTTGGGGGTATAAAAGCTTCAGCCAATCATAAAATTTATGGTGCCGTTTCAGTTCTTTCTGGTATTGTGGGGAGATTTTCTAGCCACGAGCTTTAAAATACTCCCTGCTATTCGCAGCACCAGAACTATGTGCCAGTGATCTGATCCTTGTTGCCAAATACAATGTATTGAACTTTAGTCTGCGTGGCAGTATAAAACACTCAGGGAATGACAGCAGAAAGGAACACACTAAACAATCTCAAACATTTGGAAATGTATTTTTTAAAAAAAAAAAAATCCGAGCATATGGATATTCACTTGACTAATCAGCTCTCAAAATTTGAATAAACTGATCAATGGTTTCGGATAAAATTTGTTATTTATTCCACAAACGGCGGGATAACACACGACCGGACGCTGGACAAAATCCCCATTCCCCCCATCTAACTAGCGCAGATAGACTACTAGTTGAGCTGAATGACTTCGATTTATCTCCAATCAAAAATAATCCACGGGGATTCATTGAGGACCAAACTTTCAGGATAGCTACTTGAACGGTTGATCGATTTGAATTCGAAAAAAAGACCTTGGATTTTACCTTTCAAGGTCACTTAAAGTGTAATCGGACGGTGCGGCTGGACTCCCCATATAGGACTTTCTATTGGTGGTTAATAGAATATATCCCCTAACTGTATCTCTGATGAAAGAGCTTAAAGTGCAAGTGACCTTGAACTTGGATCTTAAACTTGGCCTTTCAAGGTCATAGAAGATCAGATGTTATGACGCATTGGTACTATGGACGTATGACTCTTATTAGCGTTTAATACACATGTGGCCTAGCCAACTCGGCTCCACTATATAGTATAAAGGTATGTCCTCAAAATTCGAATGCTCTTAACTTTGATCGGTCAATGTCACTCAAAGTCATATCTAATCATGAGTGCAGTCGAAATCCCTATATAATTTCCTATTAATGTTTAGCAGTACGGTAACACTGTGCCTAAGACGGTTCCTTTATGAGATATAACCATGTAAGTATAAGATATTTCCCATAGACGGTAATGGCAAAAATTCAAATTTTGATAAAATTTACACTTTCGCAAAATTTCACAAATCCCAAAGGGCATTTTGTGAGTACCAGCGAGATTAAACAGGTTTGAAAAAAATGCGGGAGCTGGTTTGAAATATTCCTTTACATATAGTCCCATGTTGGCGAAAAGACATTACAGTATATTGGCGAAAAATTGAAAAAGGGTTTGAAGATTTACATATAAGGAGAAATATTTCTAAAGAGGCTACTCCTACAATTTCCATCTAATATAAACAAAACTTATGGTTGTGGAATATGTCCAATATTAAATAGTTGTGGTACTTTATACGCTTTTTTCTTAACACAGGAACATATGGAGAGATTTAAAAAGTTGGAGGTTTGAAGAACTGGTATATGTTTGGAGTAGTTACATATTACATTTTGCATTGTTGGAGAGTACATTGTAGTTTGGTGTCATCCAGTGCATCTCTGTGAACATTGTGGTACAACTCAGAAACTGAAGTTGTAGAGCGAAACTGATTAAAATTTGTGCTTTGGGAATTTGATTTGATCTGCCAAGTCGTCAAGCAGAACGGTCAAGCTGGGACTCTATGTTCTCCTCGTTGGTCACGTTGTGATTCATGATCTTGTCCTGTCTGACTTTCAATTAAGCCTTTCCAATCACTGATTTCAGCCTCCGCCATGCCACCAAGTCTGTGGTACACATTATTTCACCACTGAAAATTCATTCACCACTGAAGATTGGTTTGGTTTACCAGTGACGTTCAAGCGTACATTTCGTGAAGTGAACTGCAGTATGCATATGCATCCACGCACTAACAAGTTACTTATCAAAGCACGTTACGACATTCTTTCACATCATTATATCATATCCTCTTTCAGCACTTCAGGCACGTCGGCCTATGGGCTGCTCTTTTCCTACCATATAATGTATTTCTTTGAAGATATCTTAAGACAAGATTAAACCTTTTGTGAAGATACTATACAGCGAAAGTAGGCCAGCATTTTTGTTGTTGTTGTTGTTGTTGTTTACCTCCTCACCGACCCTGAAACTGTGCCATACCCAATAAAAGTAAAATTAGCTTGTTTATTATTTTTTTTAATCCTGAAGCGGATGTTTATCTTTCAAAAAAAATGTAAAATGTCGAAATCTACTTTTTTCTGATACGGAAAAACCAATTGTCTAAAAAATGCATGTGTTGTGTTATTTCCATGTCTTTGCGTATGGCAACTTAATTACTGCCAGCATTAACGTCCGCCAAACAGTGCCAGTTAAGGCCAAAGATGAGGAGTATGAGAGCTAACGAAATCGAAATTTCCTTTGTAAGGGTGAAATGAAACACAAAGAATGTGGTTTTGTTTTTGACAAGAATAGCCGAATCTGCTGAGAACACTACATAACTCGATAGCCTCCGGGCATGCACAGTTGACAGCCACGAGAAGTTTTGTTGTTGTTGTTGTTGTTGTTACTTTAGTATGCTTTGACGTCGGATAAACCATAATTTTTGGGCGTGGTGCTACATTCCCAATTCGGTGTAAAAGTGAAAAAAAAACTCAATGTAAAAGCTGCTTGAGACACTTTATTTCTTAGGGAATATAATTTCGTTTGAAACTAATTTACAACGCCGTGAGCGAGTGGGCACACGTGTCGGAAATTTTGGAATTAACGTTTGGGAGGATGGCAGGCTTGAGGCAAAAATTAAACGTTTTGTGTGAGGCTAGCTAAGGCAAAGCCTAAACCACCCGGTCTAATAACCCAGCAGTTGAAAAATCGTTTCGACAGAGCAGTCTAGACTGTCAGCGGGAAGCATGAAACCAACAAAACATGCTAACGGAAGCCAAGCGGGGAATTAAGTAGTACTCTTTAGGGATTTATCGAGTTAGCTCCTAAGGGGTCTAGCTGGATATGTTTTTCCATTTGTATACTTACTCGATTTTGTTTAAGAATAATATTGACAAATAACTAAAAGACGTTTAAACTTGAGGACTACTAAGTTAAGTAATGAAAGAAAGAAAGTAATACTAAGTTAAGGGACAAACATCTTGATGTTGACCGATCTGTTAAACATATTTTATTGACAAAATTCCATAGAACACAATGTTACATGATTGTCAAACTTCATATTAACTTTCACTGTGCTCAGTAGATGTCAGTGTTTCAATGACATGGATACATATCATTTCACATATTGCATCTATAGCAGATAGCAACACATTTAGCATTGTTTACATGAATTTACTTGTACCTGTATTTTGAACAGTCTTTAGAATACAGTATACCCAGTGAAGTAAATACCCGGACAGTTTGACAAAATAACGTTTTTTTTAATTATTTTGCTCGAATGAAAAATTCTCGCTTACTCATAATGTTCTGCAGCACTTCAGCGGCATCCGATTCAAAAATATTCTGATGCCATCTTCTTTGCGTTTGATTATTAAATAAGATACTCAATAAAAAAAAACTACAGACACTGGAACAAAATATCACTTTTTAAGACAGCAATTACACATTTCAGCAGTTATATATGGATGCCTATAGAGAATAACATGTATAATACAGATCAGAGAAATTGAATACTGTTAACGGTTTCTAGAGCACTTTCTAGAAATATCTTGAATATACTTCTGTACATTAACTGATGGTTATTGCACCTTGACAAACTCATACTAAAGGTAGCCGGAGACGACTTCCCAGCTCAAAGAGACTTTCTGACAGTGTTGAGCAAGGGGAACGAAAGTGTTTGAGCAGGGAACGTCGTCTCCGGCTAACTAAAGAAACCTCGACTACGTCGTTCCACAAATAAGATAGAAAAGGTCATTGATGGGCCATGTAGCCAACCATCTCCCAACCTATCCAAAAAAAAAGGTTCCAATCCTATCACTGCGTGTATAGTAGTATTAAGCATGTTGTGACCAACCATCACAGTGTCAGAATTTTGCGACTTACTGTGTGAGTCATCAAGCCAACTGCTGAATGAATTGGGCCAACAGCCTGTACCTGTGTCTGGCGTGTTTTGTTTGGTCTTTGATACTTAAGTCCCCTAATCCTTTTCTGTCACGGACATCATGGTTTCTCATGGTGACAATGGGCTTCCGTATTTTATAAGAGAGGCTTCCATCACGCTGCAGAGATCTTTGCAGAAATTCACAAAGTTTTTCCCTTCTCCGTCTTTAACCATAAGAGCTTTGACGGCCGGTGACGAAACCTTGCTGTCTGGTCCGTTTAGAAAGTCAACCATTGCCTGAGACCAAATGGAGTAGTGTTTCACCATGACTTTGTTTTTCATCGGATACGCGTTCAACAGGAAAGGTAAAATCTTCGGTGGAGAACCAAACTTAGCATACTTTACGCGGTCTTCTTTCTCCACTGCCCGACTCCTAATTTCTCGTTTATACTTATTTAGAAAGTCCAACCAATATGGTACCAATGCGTTCAGGAAGCCATTCATGGAACACAGTGAAAAGTAGTCTCCTCTCAGAGGTGGTAAGATATAGTCACAGTTGAGGATGATGACCTGGTTTATGGCTCCAGCACTGGGGCCAAGGTCGACAATCACATACTCGATTTCCAGTTCAGGGTTTCTCGCGATGTGATATATCATGTTTTGGAAACCAGCGAGCCGGTAAATAAAAAAATCCCCACGTAGGTTAAGGGCATCCATGAATTCGGTCTCCAGTTGAACCAGCTTCGGATCTCCCGGAAGGATCCAGAGGTTTTCACCGACGTTTTTCACCGATAAATGTGCAGCAGGTGTAATTTTGTCGAGCATGGCTAGGCGCAGGTGATGATATATAGTTGGTTCATACTTGAGTTTCATATCTTCAAATTCTAGTCTCGTACTTGTGTTCTTCTACGGCGCGAGCAAGGTTGTCAGACTCCAACTTCACAGTCGGTTGATTGATGTCTCTGTCAGAGTCACCGCCTTGTTGTTCGTCTAGGTCGCTTAAGTCATCCTCGTCTTCATCTGCACCTATCTCAACCTCTTGCTCGTTGCTGTCATAGTCATCATCCCCCTCATCATCTCCGCCATCTGTCTGTGTGGATCCCAGAAAAAAGGACGTGGCGTTGGACTGCGGGTCACAGTCAACCAACAGGGTCCGCTTGTCGTAGCGTTGCGCCAGCGTCGATGCTAGGTTGATAGCGATAGTCGTTTTTCCTACTCCGCCCTTGTAGTTATACATGGCAATAAGAATGGGTTTTTTGCGCCTCGTGGAGTCAGCCATACCGGTAGTCTAACTGAAATGCGAAGAAAATTACACGACGAAGGTGCAAACTCATTAAGGACTAGGTATGAAGAACCTAAACGTTAGAATAATAAATTCTGTCTATCTGCCATCCAATACGTCATGGCAAACTTTTTGGGAATTTTTTTCCTTAAATGTATAGCGTGTGGGATGCCCTACACTTCTTCCATTAAGGAACATATTATCATTACATTAGAAGCATAGAAGAACTCGCTGACCAGCATGCCACCGAGGTACCTGGGAGTGGTGGAGGCTTTGACCATTCTTTGGCAGTACTGAACACTTTCATGAGGTACAATTATGGCGTCATCTATTAAGTGTGTTTTTGTCTTCAAATGCTCTTCAATGTGGCGCTGAAGCTTGTACAATATTGTTGCTTTATTTGCTCAGTGTGATAAGACAAACATTGATATTAAGTATTTCTTACACTGTATATTTGTAAAACAAAAAGTTTGGACCTTGGTTATCCCCTGGTTTCTAGAATGTCTCTCAGTCACATATCTCTAAATATATATGTATAGACATTGGTAACCCGTTTTCTAGAATATTTATCTGTTAATACATATGTACAGGATAATCTACGCTTTGCGTTAGTTTTCCTACTGCATGGATTGATTTTACAATGAAATTGTTGTTGGAACTCAACAGATATATAGAAATTTAAATGCAATTTGCACTTTCATTAAGAGGGCAGAAATTATCAAGTCAAGTTTTAGTAAAGTTTTAGCCAACTTTTAAGGAATTAAATTATAGTCATAAGGTCGCTATTTTCATCTGTACTATGTATAAATCATTTCATTAGTGTCATATCATATCACCATGCAATGTCGTGTCGGCAAATAGCATTTTGTGGGAATGTTAAAACAATTGTACTCCGGTTTAATCAAATGTTAGGTTAAAAAGTCGCAGTAGCGCTATGAACGGCATATGATTGTAACGCACACGGTATTCATTTTGTGTTTAAGTTAAACGACCACACACAATGTGCAGAACAGTCTGAATACCAATTAAACTCAAAAGACGCTGGTGTTACGATAAAGATTGGTAATAAGACTATCAGGTAGCCTTCCCAGTAGTGGTTCAGAAAAGATGAGGAGGCATCACAGCTCTCGTAAATGCTGTAGGTAGCGTTACGTATGAGACTCCTAGATCATTACGTTGCATAGATTTACTTGTCTTTGGTGCATCGTGGGAACATTGGCGATTTCCATGACATCGGTGCATGAAATACCGGGATTTATCGTTCTAAAAGCGAACTCTTTCAACAGTCTCAATGCTGTCAGGTACACTGGTAAGAGAGTGCGCCACACTGGGCAGTCATATTCAACCACTGAGCGAATAACTGATGAATATAGACCTTTAACAAATCACTTTGACTCACCGGCACCAGCGCGCTTTAACTGACACAGGACATACATGCGCTTGCCCGCTTTGGTGACAAGGCTTTGAACATGTGCATTCCAAAACAGATCGTCAGATACAATAATACAGAGTACTTTCGAGGTGGACACCCTTTCAGCAATATTGCCGTTTACGTGCAAGTTGGGCCTACAAAAACATATTAACATCTCCTTGGTTTTATCGGAGTTGATACACATGTAATTTTCCTCTGACCAATTGATAACTATATATCTATACTGACTTCTGGATGTGCTGCCGACAATACACACTTCATACATAGTTCCATCATCAACATATTTTACATTGGGGCAGAGTTGGATAAGGGCAGAGTAGCGATCATTCATCTTTACCCTTTGCGAGCGATTCATTAAAAATGTACCCATCTACTTTTTAAAACACCGCCCCTGAGTAGCACAGTGGTTAAAGCGTCCGCTCGGGGTGCAGGGGGCCGGGGTTTGATCCCCGACCGCGTCACACCAAAGCCGTAAAAACTGGGAGGTTTGCGCTTCTCAGCTTGACGCT
>JAAUYG010116585.1_pt1 | contig 12052 bp, 7 predicted proteins | sample 7278091 | NCBI WGS metagenome assembly JAAUYG01 (sample SAMN14350201, study PRJNA611818) | marine sediment metagenome | isolation source: surface marine sediment (0.6m) | place: French Polynesia: Moorea | collected 2018-08 | reverse complement strand
CTAATATATACAAGCTACCACCAATATATAACATATCAGAGACGTCAACCAGTTCAACCGAAGTTATGTAAGGGCAGCCTATTAATGTAAAGTATGCGCCCATAACAATGTCCTAACTCTACCCATTCCTAAGGTTATAATGACTTGAAATATGAGTGACAATGAACTTGACCTTTCAAGGTTCACCAAGTTCAAGTTTGATTATGCTGCTGGGCCCACGCTAGGTCCTATTAGTTTTCAGTAGTACCATATGCTCTAATCTAGTCCTTTCTGCGACACACAGTCTTGAAATATGAGTGACTTTGAACTCGTTCTAGACTACCAAATTAGCAAATGACTTCCTGTTATATAGATAGATAGATTTATTTCAGCAATGTAAGCATGTACATTATACAGTGATAAAGAGTTACAATCCAGTTTCAGATAAAGTGAAGTGGCTTACATACTGAGGTGCTTCTTCTGAGCCATTGGCTGTAAACTATCTAAACATTAATAGGTACTAAATACAACAAATTCTGAGGATAGGCGAAGGGCACCTGTAAAAAAATGGTACAAGAACCACTATATGTTAAGCGCAGTGTTCAATATTAATCCGCCAACTATGTATTCTGGATATAAATATTACACATCTATAGTATCTCCGAGGACCATTTAATATTCATCAAATATATGTAATTTAAATCGATAAGAAAAGGACTTTAACGAAACTGATTCTTTGATTGTCATGGGCAACGTGTTCAATAAGAACATTTTTTTCTGACTCTTTTCCTTTGTGAGATATAGTACCAGGAAATATTGGTGGCATTGAAAGTGGTCTTTCCAATTACCTCAAGGTCAAATGAAGTACTGTATCTAGATTCTCCAGATATTATTAACTACTGACATGTAATCTCAACCATGTCTAGTTTGCACGGTTTAGATGTTGGAACCACTTGAAAAATGTTCTCTTCTTATCTGGTCTCTTCTTATCGACCAGAATTATGATTGAGCATGTGAAATTTATAAATATGAAGACAATATTATGTTACTGTGCATCTTTCTATTAACAGGACCGTCGAGATGCTGACATTTCCGACGCCACATTTATCGGAAATGACGCAAACACACAGTACAAGAAACCGCAAGATGGAGACACCGAAACGCTGGGAAGCACGCGACGCAATCCCAGCAGCACTCATTCCACAAAACACTGGACACGCTATGGTAGGAACCATGCCCGAGAAACGGAAACCGCGCAGAAAAACACGAAGTACAAAAGTGGATATAAGGAAGCTGAAGACAATACTGAAATGACAGAGAGTTTGCAAACGCCAAAGGACAATAAATATGTACGGGAAGATCAGGAAGGTGGTGATTATGACTATGACGACGACTATGAATGGGATGAAGAATATGATAGTGAGGATTGGGAGGACAGTGACGAGGATGACGAGGATTATGAATATGCGGACGAGTGGGACGATAATGAAGATAGTGATGAAGCAGACGAAAACGAGGATTACCGGTATGAAGACGAGTACGAGTGGGACGAGGAGGACGATGGTGTGGATCTGGAGGAAGAGGACGAATACTATGACACAGATGAAGATCTAGAAGAAGACGATGATGAGGATAATTATGACTATTATGACGACGAGTACGACGAAGAGCAGACAGAGAATACTGCTGACGATCGAGACATAGCTGTGGAAAAGCAAGAAACGAAGCTGGCCGAAAACGACGGTGACCACCATACAGAAACAGGCCAAAGTCGGCAACTACAATTCCCTCATCGAATATACGGGGGAGAGGGTCCCAGCGTTAGTTACTACAAAGATGCTGCGTCTGAGAACAGGGGATCATGGGGGACCAGTGATTTACAGACACGAGACACAGAAGGTGACGTGAACCCGCAGCTAAAGGCAGACCAGCCTGGCAGCATGGATAGCCAAGACGATGCCCGTTTTGGTGTGATAGATGCTACAACTGATAGGGTTTCAGAATTCATCGACTCTCAAAGAAGTGAAAACCCAAACCATGTTACTGCAATTCCAGTATGGCATTCAGCAAATGGTGGAGAGACATTTCATCCGAGTCACCAGTATCCACCATACGCTGGACATGAAGACCGTAGTTTACAGGAAGAACACAGAGAAATCAATGATCCCCATGCTGACAGTCCATGGTGGCATTACAAACTTGGTGGCATCTCTTCTCATCCGACGACATTTGACGATGACAGGACAGACACTGAAGCTGGACGTTTGGCAAAAGAACGTTGGGCCTCCGGCACAGAAGACGGCATCTGGGATGCACCAGAAGCGCCAAGTTTGTATCTGGATAAACCACGGGATATAGCCGGTGGTATTACTCTAAAACAGGAGGGAATAGACCATAAGGATATGGAGAATACCCCAGAGTGGGGAGGTAATGGCAATTCTGACACAGGGTCTGCGGTGGACACACTTGATAAGCATGTGACGGATTTTCCGAATTCTTATAAATCCCCTAATGTAGAAACTAAAGGCACAACGAGTGACTCGCTACACCAAACTGACACGAATCGGCATAGTGGGATTAGTTGGGGGTTACCGGAAGGACGGAGTATAACAGAAGATGGTTCGCATTATGCCCCTGGCCAAGGGTTCCCTCGTGTAAAAAGAGATACAGGGGTTAATGATGATGGGCAGGGCACCTATACTAAAGATGCGGATATCAGGAATATTGACAGAATCCGCCGTAGTCTTCTACACCGTACGTTCCAGGATCGCCGGTACCAGGCAATATCTGATTCTGAAGATGAACGACCCGGGTCAGATTCTCTCGAGTATGAAGACCAAGACGTGCGGCACACTCACTATCCACAAGATGAAGAAGAATGGGATTATCCAGAAGATTTAGCGAAAGCCAGAATGCACCATAAACATTCACTTTTTGAAAACCTTGATCTCGAATCTGACGAGGACGATAGTGATGATGAAATGCTCGCCTTTCCACACGAGAAGACCCTGAGCCATTCTAGCCTGAATCCATCCAGCCGAGTGATGCATCATGATCCTAGGCGTGCGTCAATACCGGAGCGCATTCAGGCACAGTATCCGAACTCAGATGAGCAATCTCTAAAAGACAGCTGGAACCTCAGGCAGAATCCTGAACAACGGCAGTATCACAACAACAAGCAACAGCCACCAGGAGGATTCCTGCCCGAAGAACCAGAGGAAAGAAATGCGCACAAGAAGAAGCCTAACGATAAATCGAAACAGCAGCTAAAAGAGGAAGAAGAATGGAACCAGCCTAATGAACTCTCCTTTGATGCAAAGAGGGGGAAGATGTTGAAAGACAACTGGGTGAACCAAATCGTCACCAAGGCACAGCAATCGGCAGTTCGAACCCCTGGTGAGATATGGGTTACATTTAGCAGTAGTCTATGTTTTCAAACCGTATGCTGTGATTCCGTCTGCTGTAACTGATTCATAATTTACTCACGATTGTGAACAAGCCCTACTTCTGACACCAACAAGCGTAAACGCAAACGGACTTAGTACGTTTCATTTTACGACGATATATGACCCTCGTGCAAGTGCATTCAAGTATTCGCGATCAGAACGTTGAAAGGCTGTACAAACCCAGAATGGTATGTCACAGCCCTAATGCTTCATACTAATAAATTAATGCACATGTACAAGAACATGTACAAGAGAATCTTCCAACAAGACCATTGATAGTACTACCAAGTCAGGTAACCCTACTTCAGACATCGACGGAGCATTCTTCTGGACTGTAAAAGGTACAAAAGGGCTACTCTGACAACTTGCCTATAACATGTATAACGACGCTTATTTTGAAATAAGTTCCAGAATGCAACCGCATACAGCTACCTTACCCCATTTTTATTTCATCTCATTGCCTTTTTGCGTCTTCCCCCAGTCACAGTGAAATGTTCCAGGAGAGACGTTGTCACTGACCCTCCCCAGGTCTTCCTGATCCACGATGGCGTAAGGGAGTTCTTCGTTTCTAACTACGACATGTATACTGCCGGTTTTCCACTCGAGTCTCTCGCAGATTCAACACCGGGCGACAATGAGGAGCTAGCACTGGAATTTAATTTCTTGAGGCCACTCTGGTTCAAGGGCTTCCAGGTGGACAAAACGGTATAGTAAGGGGTCGGTTAAAAGTTGTATAAGATTTCTGATTAGCATTAATTTAGTAGCCCACTAAGCTATCCATCAGATAGAGTATTTATATTTTACCTGCAAATGATGCTAAGACCTCTTAAGCATAACATAAGCCCTAATGAAAGTACTTCTTTCGAAGATAAAAAACAGATTTTTCCATATATTTTTGTGCCAGTGTTGTAGTTACCTTTTATCCATTCACAGCCCCCACCCCTACCCCTTCTTGTTACTTGACATTTCAGAGCGCGATCTTCAGTTTCACGATGTCGCTAAGATTGGCAGACGCTAGAGAGGATAGCTGGCGGTCTGTCATCGAGGAATCTGGTCACATAAAGGTTGGTGAGCTAATCGGTACACAAGAGGAACTAGATCGCCACTAGGCGTCATAACGCAGCGGCTTAGCGCCACTACTGTAACGCTCGACATTAATATTCAAAAGACAATAACATATTTTATAATATATATTTATCCTAATAAGTACTGATAATATGGGTGAGTTTATTAAATCAGCCAATTTAAAACCGGTTAGATAATTATGTGTACTGCTAATTAAATTTGGAATTTAAAAAACCCACACATTTCAGTTTTTGCTCCTCAATTTGAAATTAGGCTCTTTTCCCCTGAAATTACCGATACCGTCTTCTTACATTGACCTTTATAGGGGTATACATGGGTCTATGAAATATGGCCCGATTCGAGTTTTATTCTTTAACAGAGAACTACGAATCGCAGATAATCATTTAAGAGCCTATCTCAATCGTATATCAATATTTAACAGCCATGACGAACCGCAGATCACTCTTTAACAGCCATGGTGTAGTCGCAGATCAATCAGTCATGAATTCCAGATCCGAATTTAACAGCAACTGCAAGCCGCCGCGGATCTTTATTTTAGCGAGGGACTGGCTCATCAGGTAGTTTTACATGTGGGCTGGCTCAGGAATCGGCAGTTAACAGGGGCACCACATCACTAATCGCTCTTTAGTGAGGACTGCAGATCGTGACTCGCAAGATAAGAATTTGGTCGGTTCGCTAGATTGATTTGCCAAAACGGCCGGTTCGCGCGATTCAGTCGATTCGATTTTAACCCATGTATGCCCCTCTTTATCATCTAGTTCTGTGATCCATAATTTAGAACACAGTGCCATGCCTTTTATTAAATATACCCCTGCGTCATAATTATTGCCATTGTCATTTTCGGGCATCACATTCCTCGCCCGGATGGCTACCATCATCTGCACTGGCATGACTGCACCAGCCAATAGAAGGTGAGATTATCGCTGGGATCTTCTTCCCCACTTTTATTTTATATTCGCCTTCAGGTTTTCGACGTAGAAGGCGCTGCTTATGCGGAGCTTGCTAAGCCGCGATTGGTGGTTGGCATCCGGCTTTATCCTGATTGGTGGGAGGTCGACCATGTGACCATGACTATGCCGAGGTTCATTGAATGCCTGGACTGATTGAAAACTTTTACTGATATACATATTTTACTTATTCAAATATATCACACCTTTAATTTAATGTATATACTTTTAATGTTCCAAGGTCTCTACGAGAAATTGGGTTCACGTAATAAATGGTACTGTCCTAGCGGATATATATGTGCGAAATGTTTTGTATCAAATTAAAAATATCAGTTGAAACCCCTAGTGTTTTTGCAACTATGATTTTTCAGAAATACAAATGTACTGTGAAATAAAATGCATCATTAATTCTCATATCCATGGGGCCAGTCTCTAGAAAAAAATATTAAGTGTAGGCTGAAAGGAACTACTACACAGTAAATAAAATAACTTTGGCAACGTCAGTTTGGGGCATAAGGTTTCTTCGGCCCCCGGATCAGAGTTTGTAGCATTTGACTGAAAGCCGGCATGATCCCTAAATTCCCCTGTGACTCCCATAGGGTATAGCCTGTACGTTAACCCAGACTCGCGTGATACACGTTATGCTAGAGCCACACATTGCTAAATTAATACGCTAAACAAAAAAACAAAACAAAGCAAACACAAAAACCCTGACACTTCGTCTTTGTGTGCATCGCAAACACTCTTCTTTGAACAGCAACGCGCTGCACATTTGTTACTTACACACTACATAGTGCTGTATATACGAAATTCCAATTTAGCATTAGAACGGGAAAGGGGCTGCTTTCCGAGATACAAATTTTCAGATGTCCCTATCTGGCCCAGTTCGAGGTGTGTGCTCTGTAGGCCTACTTTTCCCCGCTTGCCCTAAGCATTAAAGCACATTTCTGGTACCAGTTATAGCCTGGCGAAAGATTTTTCTGCGTTTTGATGAACTGCCCATCAAAAGGAAGAAAAAAACTGATTTCCTTTGATCTTTCTTGATTCAGGTCTTATACGTGACGTGTTACAAAAATTGCGAAAAGTATATGGATGGCACGAGTTCACTACTAGTATGCTTACATCAGTGTTCGTCATGCATGTTGACGTGATGATTATGAACTGACCATACCCCCAGATCAGTGCAGGCAATAAACTACAGGCTGTTAGGTATGCTTGGGTTCGAATCATGTTACACGGAGAGATATTAGGATATTATTAGTAATTTAATGCTCTGTAGCTTCATTTTAAAGAGGGGACCAGTTTCAACAGTCATTTTCTCATTGAATATTAGTAATATAACTATGTTGGGAATGTGTTTGAAAAATTAGATTGCTTCTTACGTGCCACAGGTGCTAGAATTAGGTAGTGGTTGTTTCGCAGCAGCAACAGAATTAGTAGTATTGCTTAGTGCTAGGAGCAGTGGTAGTACTGCAGCAGCAATAGTAGTAGTAGCAGCAGTAGTAGTAGTGGTGGTGGTGCTTGTAGTAGTAGTAGTAGTAGTAGTAGTAGTAGTAGTAGTAGTAGTAGTAGGCCTAGTAGCAGTAGTAATAGTACTAGTAGTAGTAGTAGTAGTAGTAGTAGTAGTAGTAGTAGTAGTAATAGTAGTAGTAGTAGTATGGCAAGTAGTGGCATTAATAGTAGTAGCTGTAACAGCAGTAGTACTTAGTAGCAGTAGTAGTAGTAGGAGGAGCAGGAAGTAGTAATAGTGCAGTACGTAGTAGCAGTAGAAGCAGCAGTAGTAACATAATAGTAAATGTTATCAGTAGTAACACTATAAGTAGTGCAAGAAAATATAACTGTCAATAGGAATATGGTCATAAAGAAGTGCCAGTAGAGTAAATGATAACCCAATGCCAGTGTTTGACCAAAAGGCTTTATTCAATTGATCAAATCATACACAGAATCACATGATACGTACAAATACAACAATATAACTGGATTATGGTTATTACTCTGAAGCAAGTGGCAACGTCGCTTTATGACTTTTGGGGCCTTTAATTAGGCTTGTGGATATGTAAATACCAGATGCCATGGTATATCACACTCTGTAAAATTAAGATAAAGTTGTTTGATTAATTACTGTGTCTTTCTTGTGATGTAATGGATTTATACTTGCCCTCGAAATTTGAAAATGAGCATATCCCTATCCCACTTATCAGTGGTTATCCATACACAAATGATTACGTGAACTTCTGCATCGGATTCCCCTATGGTCCCCCATGGACATAACATGATATTCTGTCGTCTGGGAAAGCGTTTCCATGGTGACAACACTGTCGGACCGTGCGATGCCTACCCGCCACCCGGAACTATATTGTGCAGCGGATGGCGGATGGACATAGCTTGGCCAGATCAGGCACTTGTTATACGGGACTACTTCCCGATCAATGTTTCCCAGCCGTGATGGAGCCATGACACGCTTTCCGATCATCATCGGTTATTACTTCCTGTTTGAAACATGCAGCGTTAGTGTATCCCTGACCCCCTACTCAACCGCTTACATATATCAGCCATTTTTCAACCCAATATATTTGTCATAGCTGATTAGCTATGGCTAGCTATATCATTAGTGCGATCTATTCAGTTCTCTATGCTACGCTGTGTTGACTTGAGTACGTGAATACTTCGGGTATTAACTGTACAGCAAAATGGGTTGCTACTGTACAATTTCATTCGATGGCTACCAGTGGCGTCATCAAAATAATCAGGCAAGCGTTACCATATAACCGCGTAAATATACATGCATTTAATCATAACACTGAGTTGCCGTTTTCTTATCCTGTGGTTATTTACGCACACAAGCAATCATTCACAAGAATATTCCGGAAACTTACTTTGGATATATCCAATAGGTAATTAAGAATTTGTCGAAATATTATCAAGCTGACATTTCAGGTTAAAATATATACGCAGGCTTACCAGCTTTGCAGCAGACGACAATTACAAGCTTTTGCAGCAGACGAAAATTACGCGGTAAATGCTTAACGTTTGACAGAAACTCCCTCAGATAAAGACGTTACAGAAGCTGCCAGCATTTCGCCGTGGTGGCCGCCAGAGTACGTGGAAGGATCCTGCCCAGTATCCGAGCTCCAGTTTGAAGATGTGACCAGTTTGTGGGTGAGAGTGGCTACCTCAGGTGGACGTTGGTCAGAAAAGAGGTGTGTGTGTTCACGATACCGTTAGCATCTTGAGCTTGCGATAGCCAGTGATAGCCTTTCGTCAAGTGATAACCATGCATGCCGCATAAAAGATAAGCGACCCGAATACAACGGAACTTGTTTAGTCAAGTTGAAGGTGCAAGGACATCCAAGTAGCCGCGAAAAGAGGAGAGAGCGTTTCTTCTGAGCACCGGGGGAGTCACACTCGAAATCCTCGATGGGTATCGAGGCGTATAAAACATGGGTCTTTTTTGCGGGGAGAAAATACACGGGACTTATGTTACCGGGCTGTCAGGTCTAGGCGAAAATATATTAAAACATTCTATTCAAAGAAAGAAAGAAAGTAAAAAAAAAAAAGATGAAATGGAAAGGAAGGTGATGCGTAGCTCGGTGCATGGCCATGGTGTATTTAAGCCGTTTCTGCGTTTGTCGCCCACCCTAGGGGACAAGCATTGGCTTTAAAAACAAGTTGCTTCATGAATGATCTTTACATTAGAGACACCCTTCATTCACCCTAGCAATAGGTCTCAAGCTAGGGATGGCGCGGGGGAGGGGGGGAGGGTAGGTTGCTACGCTATCAGTTAGTTCATCAAGCCCAGTCCAAGGCTGAAAGGCATTTTCTTAGGGGGTCCAATGAGGATACAGCGGATAAAATGCAAATGGGGGGCGACTGTATGCGGAGAACGTGAATGGCTGTCAACGAAAGGTCACAGGGACAGGTCAGAGCTTTTGTGACAGTTCCAAAACAGTTAATGGCCCGAACAAGATATATTATTAAAAGTCCAAACAAATAGAGAGCTTTGGGACCGTGCGCGTCATGGTGTCGTCTGCGCGCAGGAGACGCGCCTTTAATTACCCAGACTAAATAAAATGCGGGTCGGCCACATATACTTATTAAAGGGGGGTATTTTATGCGGCGATTTGAACTGAATTGAATATGGAATTGCATGGGAAACAGCATTATTTGTATTTGTATGCATATGTTTTAATTAAACATTGCGTACATTTCGGTTAGTTCTCTATCCGTGTAGCTCAACCCATAGTTGCAGAGTCCCAGTAACAATTAACATTACGTTATTCTGCACATGGTTACGTAATTCCGTATATGACGACGTCATTCTGTTAAGACCGCATGTGGGACTACTACAAACTTAATTTTGCCATGGTCTTTTTCTGAGACTACTTAACATTGAAAAAGCAAGTTTTGGTACTGTTAGGCAGTGGTCTTTCACCTAAGGTGGTCTTGTTCTAGAATTAAGGGTGATTGTAAAGTAAAATCCCTCTGTAACTCTACCCAATGGAAAACCAAATTAAGCAAAGTTAATCCTTAACAGTTACATTACTGGACAATCAATAATATACCTATATCCACCAAGAAGATTTTTTTAACGTCAGTAGTGGCGAAGGCATCCTTTTTTAAGTCACCGATATCGTGTCGACACCGACACAGGTCTCCAAGTTCGGCAGTCAGCGGTCCGGAGTTCGGCATTTACTTGATGATTCTCGTGAAGCTGAAATGTGCGACGTTCGGCAGACAGACGAAACTGCGATTGCGCAAGAATGCGGCAATGTCTCCAGTATCGTCTGTCTATCTACGTACGCTTCAATGGGGGGCCTTACAGTACATCCATAAAATGAACGAACCAGTGGGCCATGCTCCCCCAAAATTTCACATGCTGTGTGGCTTCGGCTGAAAGAAAAATCCATGCACTGAAACCTATTCATGTAAAAATTGTGTGGGATGCGCTTTGGTGAACAAGAACCAGATACTCTTTGACCCGAGGAGTTATAGCTAACCCGAAGCACTGTAATTAACATTTTTTTGATAATATACATAATAACAGTAATGAAATTGAGTTTGCTTAACTCTTTTACAAGAAGCAATAGCCATTTTGAAAAAAGACTACATGATTTTTCTTTCTTTTGTCGAAACTCGCCAAGTGAACCCTCCCGTGAAGACCACGTTAACGTTATAATCTTAAGGGTCTGACAACCACCCTTTCGTCCAGACGTAACATTCGTTTCCAAATGACGGGGGATTCCTCCACAGTTTACGTTCCGTTGAGGCCATCAAGGTGTCACCATCGCCATTGACATCCGTGAAGCGTGTCCTGTATACGTCAAAGTAACATACATTATTGAGTGCCCTCTACGATATACATACAGAGAAGAACGAAATAATGGGTGCTTTAGCAACCCGAACTGGTAACATTAACGGTTAGGAAATAGGTGATAAGTCATATGGTGTCAAGTTATTGCCCATAGACCTTCGCATGTATAGAAGCTGCTCGTAAGTGTACGTACACGTACTTTGTCCTTAATGACGTTCATATTACCGAGTGCGGCGAACGTTACATGCTAGACGTATCCTAAAAATTGAGTTGTAACCCAGAAGTAGTGTGGCTAAACTACGTTAATTAACAACCCAAAATGTGGATTTTTAAACAATGTTTATTCTATCAAAGTCCAATTTTATGGAACAGTTTTAAATAGCGAAGGTCTTTCTAAACGATTGTACAAATAGAAATTATAATTGAATTTATGTTTGTTTTAACTGGGCGCCAAGGAAGAATACCCTGTGTAATTGGCCACCCAGTATAAATGTTTTAATAAATAAATAAATAAATAAATTAATTAATTAACTAATTAATTAATTAATTAAATAAAACAACTAAAAGGACACAAATAAAGCGTACCAATACAGATGTCAGAACATCTGTATTCCAGCACTGAGATCAGGTATGGTTCAGTTCTTGCAAGCTGGAGTGAGATGGTTGAACAATGTTATAAGTCTAAAAGTAAACGGTACTCCACTAATTTGGGAACCACTGACACGATCTCAAGCAGAGACAGCACTGTACTATCTTTGCTTATGCTAACTTTTTTATTTAGGATATTATTTAGAATATTATTTAGGAAACAGAGGGCTTCCTGTTTTTGTAGTATATATGCAATTTTTGTCCCACCCTCTAAAAGGCTACTGAAAAAGAAGTCCATGCATATCCTACATGTATATACTCCCATATGGCCGTTCACAGTAATTTTGCTACCATGCATACCCAAATTCGGTTCACCACACTCGCCATAGAGTGAACTAAGGCCCTCCTTATCAAGATCAGGGTCTGCATATATATCAGCAGTAATATATGGAGAGAGAAATCCGAGCCAAAAGTGGGGCGACCCTGAAACGTCACTGTACCCTTTAACTGCCGGCGTTTCATCTTTCGTTTTATTTCTGTATTATAAGATCTATGACGCTACCTGGCTACTACATGCTCGGAGGATGGGATGGGAATGGAGGGGGGGGGGCTTTTTTTTTTTTTTTTTTTTTTTTTTTTTTTTGTGGTCGTGCCTACCAATTAAAAGAAAGGGTAAAAAAATTTTTGTGGTGGGG
>JAAUYG010298524.1_pt1 | contig 12053 bp, 11 predicted proteins | sample 7278091 | NCBI WGS metagenome assembly JAAUYG01 (sample SAMN14350201, study PRJNA611818) | marine sediment metagenome | isolation source: surface marine sediment (0.6m) | place: French Polynesia: Moorea | collected 2018-08 | reverse complement strand
TGTTCCGACATTACACGTACATCGCAAGTGATATTTTAGATTGGGCAGAAAAATGACACTTAGCGCTCCCCCCCCCCCCCCCCCCCCCCCAGAAGATGCTCTAATGTTTCTAATGCCTAGAATGTCCTACACAAATTTCAATCTACGCAAACTAAACACTACTACCGAGAAGGACAAGGGTCCGTCTTACCTTGGGTGGGCAGGGGAATAATGGGTGATCAGTCTGAACTGACAGTTGGATCAGGATCTCGCGGCAAGAGAACAGGCCACTGATCCTGTAACCTTGGTCTACTAAGCCGTGTAAGATTGGAACTGTCACATTTACAGGGGCGGTTTCTATTTGGCCATCCACCATGTCCACAGATAAGAGTAGGGGCTGCATTTAGGCTGTCAAACTACCAGTACTCAATGTTTTCAGCTTTTTGCACACATACACATAATGGTTCTGCTTTTTGCATCCACACATACACCATGCTTTCAGCATTTTTCATATACACATACTCAACATGATATTTCCTACAGAAATCTTTTCAGCTTTCAAGCAAAAAACAAAAGGAACAGGGATTTATTAATCCTAGGGAGAAATGCATGCAAAAGTTTTAGAACAGATTTCTGTTTCTTGCCATTCCAGTTTTTTTTTTAATATTTACTTTTCTATAACATTGCAAGGAACTTTCAAGGAAGCCTGCTCTCAGTGTACAACATGAAATGCCACCCGCACTATAGTAGTAGTAACAGTATTTTATAGAAAAGCATAAACACATGGGCAAACAGTACATTGTCCGGGTGAAAGCTAAGTTGTCCATCAAGCGATATGTAACAAGGAGAAAGAACCAATATATACATGCTATATATTAGTGAAATCACGCACTCCGTACAAATGTATTCAAGATGTTTATGGCAATTTTTCACTTTGCGGGTGGTCTTATTTCTCAAAACTAATACACGTACCGGTACACTGAGAATGACGAAAGCCCAGCGCATTGCTTCAGTAAACAGTGGTGAGAATTGTATCTTTGACCTTAGACTTTAGACAAAAATGTCCAAGTGATTCTCCAGTATACCGGTATACATGTTTCCTGTTAGATATTAAGTCAGGCTACAATTAGACCAACTCTTCGCTGTACAAGCTGTACCAGTAATCATATTACAGATTAAACAATAAGAGTTAGAGCAGATCTTTTCGGCTGTGGACACCTACCCTGGGCACCTCCCGTATGCGGTTGGAGTCGACCAGCAATTCTTCCAGTGTCCGTTCGTGGCGGAACACGTCACTGGGGATGTAGTCCAGGCTGCTGTGTCTGTAGTCGAGGACTTGGACCTCCTCTTCCTTGCGCCGTAGGCACAGACAGCCCCCACCCCCCAGCCCATGTTTCTTCATTACCCTGAAAGCACAGAACGGAAGCTACAAAGTAACACTGTCATATGTAACCTTATTATGCAACTGGGGATTCTAGGACAATACTAGACATTAAAATAAGGTTTAAATTGTGGACTCTGTCACATAAATACTTGCGTAAACAGTAAACGGGGTATGGTAAAAATACAATCATCATCATCATCAGTGATTATGATATCCATTGTGATTTAATATGTAACTTTGTACATGAAAACATGAACTTTGGTGTGAAAAATTCTATTAACTTTTAAGTTTCCATCTGAAGCACATATGTATGACATATCAGAAACATCCATTGTGCCATGTGTGCAGTATGGCATATATAGTGTAGTAGTGTACATCATGTACATGTAACATTACAGTTGTAGTAAACAGTTGTAGCAGTCCTGAACTCAGAAAGACTGTCAGAAAAAAAATCAAACTGATACTACCAGTAACTACCGAGTACCTGTATGTACTAGTGCATGCAATCTGTAGTCAACTGAACTTACTAACAGTTCCTGCAAACTACATGCATAAAACTCTAGCTGACCTTTTGTATGTTTTCTACCAACCAAGCGTTGACTGATGACAGTGAAAAATCCTCCCAAAAAATATTCCTGCGACAGGCATGATACGTACAACTAGTTCCTGCCTTTGTTGGTCAATCGGCCCGGTTTATATGTCCATGGAGGTACAGAACGACAATGTTTTTGCAATTTAAAGCAGCACAGATGAGCCTAATTACTGTGAGGCTGGTGAATGAATACAAGGCAAGGCCCGGCTGGAATCAAGGTAGTCCAGTCACATCAGGACTGCTAATCATGCAGAACCAAGTGGAACTACATGGAATGCCTTGGCCTGACTGGCCGCCAGTGCTGATCAATAGCTGTTCCCTGCTTGAAGACTGGCAGGAAATGACAGGAAGCTGGGAGACTGGGGTGGGGGGGTGGGTGGGGGAGGGGGGTGACGTGTATCTGTCCAGGCAGATCAGCGGGGCAGGGAAAAGACCAAAGAAGAAACACCTTAGCCATAGAAGTGTCTGCCCAAGGGTAGACAGACTGACCTAAGGCTAAGGTCCGGACTGGCATCCCTGCCACTGAACATGCTGAAGAAGAGTTCAATCGCCGACAGTTAGGCATATGAACACATAATGAAACCACGCCATGCCACGCCACAGGGGACATTCTGAAGCCATTGACTGAACAGCAGATCTTCCTTTTTGTCCCACAAAAGGCTCAGACATAAAAAAAACATACAACAAGACCCTTGCAAGAGATGCTTGTATCATGTGTAAAGCTGTTTCAAACACGGACTTACATATGATGTCAAGGCATCTATGGTATATTAGATTTTGAAGCTAATGTGGTTGGACAAAAAATTAGAGAATCATTAATGAAATTGCTAACAAGTAGTCGTTATGCTCGGTACAATTTATAACATACATTGTAGGTTGTCTCTCTTATGTGCTGCTTATATCCTGGGTTGGTTTTACTGTATAACCACTTTAATAATAACAACATTATACTAAGGGGGTCAGCTTACCACTTCAAAGACACCAGCTGAACATAGTTGTAAAGAATTTCGTTGAAACCCAACAACCGTTTTGATTAAAAGTAGCCTACTCATGCCTGCATGAAAGGTTGTATTATATGCATGGGACATATTGGACGGTCAATGAAAAGACCCAGCAGGCCAGCACACCTCTTCTTTGTGATAAACTCTGAAACATGCACTGCTGTCCAAACTGATTTTGCTATTAAAGGCAAACTGACAAGGCAGGACAGGTAGTTCAAGCTGATCAAATCAGGGCCAACTGATATCAGGGCAGGGAGAAAATCGGTAGCATTGCTGGAATTTCAACTGACAACTAAAATTAGAAAAGTTCCTGATTCGGCCTGGCAGTGAACTCATTGAATATGAATTTCTCACTTGTACCCATACAAGCATGCTGGCCCAGCATGCTTGTATGGGTACAAGTGAGCATTGCTGGGTACTACTCAAGGCACTATAATTGACTGATAAGTGATAGTAAACTTACATACCTTGTTTTGAGCTGTCTGCTACAGATATTAAAAGAAACTGTCAAATTATGCAGTTCTATTATATGAAGCATTCCATCCTATACTGTTCCATTAAATGCACAAAATGTAAGTGAAACAATCCATCCTTAACTTTGCCAGGTACCAGGACTGATAGGTGAAGATGAAACACTTACCACATTGTGTACCACTGACTATAGCATCAATGGGCCGTATTGGGCTGGATTGTATTTCACCAAAAAAGTTCAATAAACATCTTGTCTTACAATCATGATAATGAAGATTATTCCGTTTCTATGTATGACAATTCAAGGATCAACTCCACATACTACATGTACTAGTTCACCAAAGGCACTGATCAGCAAAACCACCATGTATGCAACGGTGCTAGGATTCAGATGCTAGATTATCACCTCATCTATGGTTGCTTTACTCCATTAGCCTTTAGCATGTTCAGATCCTGCAGATAAAGGCCTGGCTGGGCTTGTGGCTGGTGGTTTAGCAACCACACGCAAAAACACTTGATCAAGTTGATCACCACTGATTACCTACATGTGTGTTTTAGTATACCGAGGGGCAACAGGTAGCTAACATTTCTTTCAGATACACTATATATTTGCATGAAGTTCAAAAAGTTATGAATACAGTTTTGTTTACCTTGCTGACCTCGGAACAGAAGAAAATGCTACTTCAACTTGTTTGTACCTTCTATCACATGTGTCTTCTTCCTCATCTTTCTTCTTGTCAACTTTGACACTAGACATTCGGTTCCAGTATTTACAGGTGCAGCATGTCTCTCATACATTGTGTAATCCCTGTACAGTGTCTTTGCCCATAGCATATAGCACGCCCTGCCTAGAGTGCTGAACATGTGTCCATAAGCTGATAATGTCCAGGTGCAAGTCTGGCCAGTATAATCCTATCTATATTAGCAAGCTCTGCATTTGACACCATCAAGGCTTTCCATGAATGAAGTAAACATCAAGCATCTTTTTTAACCACTGGAAACAAATCAGATTGCAGCTAAGAACCACCTAAAACATCCCAAGTTGATCAAAAGGTTACACAAAGAAGTGGCCACTTCAAAGCTTGGGTGCAGACTCCTGGGGGCCTAATGAGCATGTATACCTGACCGGTGTGGTTGACATTGCTGGAACCTGGTGACCACTGGGTGACAGATTCCGGCTGTCCACTGCTACTTACATGACCCAGGACTACCACACAAATGTCTGTCACAAGCTGTGTGAACAGCATGAACAGTGGACACTGAATCACCACACCCTCTCTACATACTCTTTACCTACTTTTTAAGCCCATATCACTTTGTGCTGCAACATGAGTCATTTCTGTAGTCATTGACCACGGTGATCATGGTGATGGCTCTATTAAATCTTTAATTTGCTTTCCAAAACAAGGGTCTAGTTAGCGTTAGCTGCTCATTTAGTAGCACGCATGATACTCTACGGTGAAAGGAATGGTACTTTTTTTCCAAAACAATGTCACCGACAGAATCACCTATAGCCAGCTGCTTATAACCATAAATCCTGACTCTGCCGTTATTCACATATATTATATATCGCATATAGCATGTATTATAGCATGTATAGTATACCTTCGGTCAATTCCAGTAAGCCATGCTGGAATGTGGAAAGCCTGCTTGGACAACTGACCTACTGGATGTCCAATGTCACAGCTATATATATGAAGTTTAGCTCATGCTACTGCTACAGCATGTTGTATACATGAAATACCACTGGTCAGATGGCTCTAGGACTAATGCAAATGTAGTAGGTACATGTAGTATGTGGTCCGATATAAAGGGCCTGGCTCTAGCCTACCATTTTGCCATTCATATCACCAATTAAGGCAGTACAAGCTGAACCTGGGCACAAAAAAGCTATTGGGTCCTTTGGTGTATGTATGGTGATGAGGCAGTGAGGCTGTACTGCCACAGACACTGAACTTCCTGTGTGGGTTATTGCTTGCTCTGTGGGTTATTACAGACCATAGGACATGTAGGAGACAGCTTCTTTTACCGAAACTCAGTGATTGATGACAAGAATATTACACTACACTCCCTGTGGCTTTATTCTAGCTGCCCCGTCAGGGCAACCCAGCGAAGGATCGCTATGTTGCAATTTTGATTAAGCAGACACATGCGATATCTTAGCATGAGCACTAATGCCAGTGGGAATATGTGCTGTGATATTTAATTTATACCAAGTGACTCTAATTAACTTAATGCTACATCTCATAAAGTTTAGATCAATTTCCATCCACCCTCGCGCACATATGCTTAGATAACAAGCCACAATTTTAACAATTTTTCGCTATTAAAGCCAAAAGAGATTCTTTTAAAACTGATGCTGCATACAGCGTGGGAGTAAAGGAAACCGATTCCACCACAATATCGATATTGTCGTGGAATCAGAGCCTGTCTCAGTTATGGTTTCTTGAGGGTTCAGGATCAATTTATCCTCCGCAAACAGTAGCTGGCACACCTGTCAACTGCCCGGCCAAGTCAAGTGAAGAGAATCTGCTTTGTCACATGATAATATGTGTAGATATGCTGCAGCAGATGAAGAAATATATTGATTTCACTGCAGTATAGCATGTTCAGGCTATGGACTACACCAGCCCCTGTGAGACACACCATACTGCACCAACGACTGTCTAGTGGACCGGCCACCTACAGTATCAGTAGGTCATTCTACGATCAACATTCTCCAAGAACTGTAGACTTTGGGGAAGTGCAGTGGACTTTGACAAATATTGAATTACATTTACATGTACATGTATCATAATTTTATTTCATCAAACATAATGCTTTGCCTGAAAGTAAACCCTTGGAAATTTCTATTCTGATCATAACTGATATGTAGTAATATTCATGTAGTATCATTTTCACAGTTATACACATGGACATGATACATGCAAGCCAAATTTGTGTATTCTTTTGTGTTGTGGTTCAGAAGTAAGGTTTCATTAATTGTAACTGAAAAGTATAAATTTGATCATACACATGACACACTTACCGGTAAGTTTCATTTGAACTGGACTGCTATCGCTATTCACTAATAACACACACGTACATGTACATGATTGTGGCTAGATAAAACAACTAGGTATTATCTAATGACTACCACCACCTAAAATTCCATACTAGTACTAGCTGGCTGCATGCACTGATTGGCAGTAAAAGAGACTTAAACAGTAGATTTAATGTGACAGTAAAATTAGAATTTTTTTGTAAAGCACAAGAGCCATGAGCAATGAGCGCACTTAAATTTTCTAGCAAAAAAGTGGCTTTGCTTTCGCTGAGCAATCCTTCTTTTTTATGAACACTCACTGCCATGGACAAAATATTTCAGATTTACAAATGATTTAGAGATCGTTTTTTTTTTATATAAACATGATAAAGCAAATTCAAAAACTGACACTTTTATCTGCAAATCCAATTGCAACATCTGCATGCTGCTTGAGGTTTTGGGAGTCCTTTTCGATGTGAACCAGTCCCTGGTTGGCAGACATTCTACAATGTATCGATGTACATAAATACGGTAGATGATTTCCACGCCACAAAGCTAGTCAAGCTAGAGGATTTACTAGCAGGAATTACTGAAGGATTATCAGCCACAGATGGTCATCATTACCAGTCCCCTCTCTCTAGCCCTCCCAGTTAGATGGTTATCACCAGATAAAAAGCAGGTGGGTTCCGCAGTAAAGAACCAGGGATGTAATACCGTGTAGAAGAGGATGGTACCAATCAATTGTTGCATTGCACAAGGATAGCTATGATGCTGGTACTGCATGAAGAAAATTCCAACTTGTAGCCAGTGACCGGTCCAATGCATTACACCCAGTGCACCAAACACTGAGCATGGTCGATAACCAAACTGAGAAGTCCGTCACCTTGAAACATCTGTGAAATATTGCCAAACTGAAAGTGACACGGTGAGACTGAGGAAATATTATCATCTGAAACGTTGTTGAAAAGAAAATACTCTTGTTGTGCAGCCAAGAGTCTCTAGCTAATTAAGGTGACAATCAACAAGAATAATATCAGCTAAGCTTGTCAGGAATTCTCGCATTGGAAACCGGAATGGCATTAGTGTCTACAACACCGAACAATTTCATCCGAGGGTGTGAGAAGCATGCCCCGGTAGCTCTATGCTGTGTCGTTGCCATGCTTATAGCCTATGGAGTCATCACAAGATGGTGCTGCAGTAAGGCGACTGAAGAACTTCGGATAAACCTTGGAACAAACAGAACTCGCCCAGATGGACTGGAACGCAAGCATGCCTATAGGAATGCCACAGGTGTCAATGATCGTACTGTCAGAACTGGGATTGGTTCATTCTTGAAAATGTGAAAAACTAAGTTATGTTAGGTCCAACTACTGGGGTAGAATGTGAAGAAGTGTTGATACTACCAGGTACCATCCTACAATGTATTAAAAATTAGCTTAAGCAGAAAATCAGAGAGCACTACTAGTATCTCAGAAGCTTCAGCTTTTTGCACGCAAGCAATTGTGCACTTTGGCTGAAGTTTCAAGCTGGTGCCATGCCACATAATGTGATTTTACAAAATAGACTATATATCACAGCTATATGTTGTTATGTGTAAAGAAAAAATTACAAATGCAAGATACATGAAGTCATGTACATTTGTGTGTGCGCATTTAGCAGAGAAAACCCCATGTTGTTTGTATGTGACCTAGGTATGACATCGCAAAGAAATAGCCAGCATTATTTCCAGATTCCTGTTACGTACCGGTATCTTTAAATATCTTGTAAGTAGGATTCAAGGCAGCAAATTATTGAACCGATACAGGGGAGAAACTTCAAGTTCATGACCCACATTTTCATGATGATATCGATATGTTGACAACACAACAAATAGAGTGGTTTAGCTCCATGCCGAATCGAATCTGTCCAGTTTGAGCATTACACAGCTACATGACATGGGTGACTACAAGTGAACCCACCCTCTCAGGCCAGTCATACCCTCAAATGTTTTAAGATGACCCACCCCAAAGTCAGGTGCTAAGTCAGCATAATGCTTATGGTGTTCTCCTAGCCAGGACAACTTAAAAACACCACTACCCAAGCTGAAAGTAAATTAGAATCCGCCCCATAATTGATGAATTTCCTCACATTAACTGCAATATTTAGGGTATGTGGAAAATGGCCTATTTTCAGTCATGCTGACAGATGCGACTCCAACGTAAAAAGTTCACTGATTAATATATGCCTCTTTATCTAACATAACTGTAGCTGCTTGTTACAGCATTAACTGTAATCTCTATTACACTAAAATATTTGCTTGAAATGATTTTTCATCAAGCAATATTTTGCCACATTTGGGAAATATCTAAATTGCTTTATTATAGCCAAAGCATACGTAGGCCAAAGGTGGTTCAACTACGAAATTTGCTGGCGGTTGGTCTCATGGAACAGATTCACAATACTCCAATGTGAATATGGTTGCCGATATATACCATAAATCGTTTAGGGCATACATGTATTGAAATGTGCTCTTCTTGTCACCTAACTACCGGTATCAGCCTAGATGATACAAAAGAATGTGTTAACTGGAGAATCCCTACTTGGCTGATTGTGAACATCTCAAAAAAGATTCTCAATACGAAAATTATTTTTAGTTGTGTTGTCAGTCCCTGACTCTCAATTCTGTGTGTAAGGGCAAGTCATCCTCATTAGTTTGGGACCCAGTTGCCGCAAGAGACCAGTCAAGGCCAAATAAAACTAATATTCTGGTTCTCAGAGATCTTTTTTCCCAAACTGGGGTGGGCGGGCGGCACTTTTTTTATATATATTTATTCTGGCTTTCAAAAATTGAGGCGGGCGGCAGATTTTATTTTATTTTTTTTATTTTTGTTGTTCGATGTCAATACACATGTCAGGAAACAGCACATATACACACACAGTTTTCAAGAAAATGATAGTACCGGTAAGGGTATTTAATACAGTTTATGTAGTCTGTATGATAATCAGTAATAATAATTGATGACTGACACAAGAACTGGAAGAAGCCAGGCTGGGACCGCAGAAAGACGAAGTTGCTGGTCTGACTTGGAGGCAATGTTGAATGTCAAATATCGCCCAAAGGCACTAAAGACCTCCTGAATGGTAGCCGATAACACAATGGGGTTCCCACTATCAGTGATAGGACTCCACATGGGTCCAAATAATTTATGCTATGTCACACGTCACTTTTTATTTTTTCCCTATGTCCCCATGTCACTTTTTATAAGATCATGGTGTCACTTTCTACAGTTTTTATGAAAGGCCACGTCGGATTCTACAACCTTTAAAGTGGCCGTGTCGCACTTCGTTTTTTAGTACCCATGTGGAGCCCTAGCGATCATGCTCATTCCTGATTTCCTGGCAATGTTTGCATAAAAATAAACCATCGTGCACGTGACTATCCGACATGATAGACTGCGGCGACCACTGCAGACCCTCAAAAATGTCATACATAGTGGAATTATCTGATGCGTTCACAATTACGAAATGAGTCAAAGTTTTAAGTCCCTGTGTGAATTATACACTTAATAAAGGCATACTTTTCAAAAATTCTGATTAAAAAACATGGTCGACTGAAGGAACATTGAAGCGTGCTACGCAACTTTGACCGCATGTTTACTCGATCAAAACCTCCGGCGCTTAATTTTTAACGGTTTTAATCAATAAAATTCATGCGCTTCGTTTTCGCGTCTCTACCGGCAGCATGGGCCAGAATTTTATTTAAAACGATCAAAATACATTTAAAAAAGGTCGATGCACAGTCTCTAAAGGCGAGCGGCAGTGTCTGAGAACCAGAATACCAGTATTAATTTTATTGGGTCTAAGCTAGTCCACTGCCACTGGACTAAAATCGTGCATTCCAACAAAGTTTTTTATCAGTGTACGCTTACTGGTAATCCAACCCACCCTAAACTTGTGTAGATGAGCCGCCCTTGATCTGTGTATGTGTTGACCATAATAACGGTATTCATGTGTTTCACAAAAGTGAGAAAATATCAAATATGGCTTGATACCAAACAAATCACCTGAAAAAAATATTCAAAATAGATTAGGTGATGAATAAAACATTTCCCTGGGAATTTTGGGCCAAATTTTTATTTGATTTCAACTTAAGGTTTACAAATGTTGTCGAAAATTCGCCTAAGTGAGCAAAAAAATTCCACCAATAACTTGTTCAGGAAACGCCTAACTTTGGGGCAGGTTGTCTCATAGATGATAGATAGGGGTATACATGGGGTCTATAAAGTATGGCCTGATTCGAGTTTTATTTTTTAACAGAGAACTAGGAATCGCAGATCATTATTTAAGACTCCTATCTTAATCGTATATTAATATTTAACAGCCATGGCGAATCACCGATCACTCTTTAACAGAAATGGTCTAGTCGCAGATCAATCGTTAACAGCCGCGATGTAGTCACAGATCAGTCTTTAACCGCCATCGTCTTGGAGATCGGAATTTAACACTGCAAGCCGCGGATCGTTATTTTAGCGAGGGACTGGCTCATCACCTGTAGTTTTATAGGTGGGGTGGCTCACGAATCAGCAGTTAACAAGGGCACGAAATTGCTAATTGCTCTTTAGTGAGGAGTGCAACCGCAAGATAAGAAATTGGTCGGTTCGCTAGATCGATTCGCCAAAACGGTCGGTTCGCGCGATTCGGTCAAATCGATTTTAACTCATATTATACCCCTATAGATCTGATGGCAGGCCGTCTGGTAAATCCCGTCTGGGGGGGGGGGGGGATTCACTTGTATCCCCTTTACCTGTTTACCGCACATCGATACAATCATTTAATTTTCAAACAGTGTTACTAATACTGTTAAAAGCATTTTGAAGCATAATAAACAATGCCAAGCCGCAAGCGGCCTAGTGGATCGACAGCCTGATATTCTGTCACAAGTCATGCTGCACATAGCGGGAACCTCTGAATAAGTGGGGAACAAGTGTACCAGATGCCAGACTAGAGCAAAGAGGGAGACACCACTGATCACTCAGTGAGTGATATTATGGTGATTTATAACTTTCTGTTCAATTCAAACACAAATCGAAAATTGGGGCCTTAAACTTAAACCATTTGCAACAAGAAAATATATGGAGAAACTAACTTACCCTTAAATGTAAAGAGCTAAGCATCCAATCACGCTTTTTGATCTTTTGTTGAAGTTTTAAAAGTTTTCTTCCCACTGTTTACAAAACACAAAGCGATACGCCTGCCATTTTCTAATCACGTGATCAGACACGCCGAAAAAAGTTACGTATGTAAAGTATGTATGTGTACACATACTATGCCTGGGGGTACAAAGGTAAACAAGTAAGCCCGCAAGTAAGTAACTTTCAAACTGCTCAATCAAGGAGATTACAAATGTTTATTAGTCAGACGTCAACTGGAATACGCCTCATCTGTTATTAAAAATATGTGGAATCTCGGGTGGTCTCCTTTAGTCTCCATATCTTATCTTGTCTTGCTCTTGCTTCATACTGCATCGCTCGCTGGTCGGCCCTCCCCGCATCACTGCTATAGAGGGTTTGTGGGATGGGGGACTACTTCTTGATGTAAACACGAAGCCAGCATGCTTCCTGGGTT
>JAAUYG010122941.1_pt1 | contig 12054 bp, 12 predicted proteins | sample 7278091 | NCBI WGS metagenome assembly JAAUYG01 (sample SAMN14350201, study PRJNA611818) | marine sediment metagenome | isolation source: surface marine sediment (0.6m) | place: French Polynesia: Moorea | collected 2018-08 | reverse complement strand
TATTTCTCACCTGTAAGGAAGGCGCTGGTATACTCCACATGGACGTTGGTGCTACTCTCCCATTTCCACTTGCTCTCCCCAAACTGGCTGAGGACGAAGAAGATGACGGTACACAGTGCGCAGATCAGCGTCACCGACATCAGGAAACGGAAACGGTAGATCAGACCCTGGGGGGAAATCATACTGAGAGTCAGTTGTATGCAACGATAACCTTTTGTATGAACACCACCCTTATATTTGGACTACCCTTGTAAAATGACGGTAAAGGATAACTGAATATAAGGACCATGAATCAGTTTCCTACCAAAAAATATTTAAGTGCAAAACTGAAGCATTGAAAAAACAATGGTTGCTAAGGTGATTGGTGACTGAAGTTCTTTTCTAAACTTAATATTTTTCGAGACTGGCTGCAGTAATCAAGGTACACTGGAGATCTCTCCCAGATTTGTGACTGAAAAGAATTCGCATGTGGTTAAAAGAACTGGTTAACTTTGCTTTTAGCCACAGTGGCTAAAGCTTTAATTAACATTCCTTTCATACACTGTCATATAAGCACAAGTTTATAACAGTCAATAATGTATATATGGTAGCTGACATTTTTATTTATTCAGATGGTTACCATGCAATCAAATGCAGGCGTGGCTCTTGATTTGGTAAGGCCTGCATTTAAATTTAATTGACATCTTTACAAAACCCATCCATGTATTGTGACTGATCGAAATCTCTGTAGCTAAAACAAAAAGTTATTTGTTAGCCACAGTGGCTAACCTGTAAAACACCCTAGTGCTAGCCCAGAGTGAAGACACTTTGACAACTCTCCAATCACAATTCAAACTCCACAGATTTGGTTTTGTTGGAAACAGGCCTGACAGTGGAACTCACCATGTAAAACTTCCGCCGTGGTTTACTCATCTGAGGCAACGTGGCCTTCTTGGCGTTGATGTTCAAGAAGACACGCACTATCATGTAGACCAGAAAGATTAAGTAGACGAAGGCGGCGATTGACGCCAGTATCAGAAAGGCAAACTGGGAGAAGGTCAAGGTCAAGTAAATACTGCATCTTCTTAATCATGTTATACAGCGGTGAAACAAAGTCCGGATTTCTTAAGAGTACTTTAGTTGGTATACATGCATATCTCGAAACACCTAATCAATATTTTGTAAACTAACCCGATGTCATCTGCAATCCACACGTTATCTCTAGGTCAAGAATTGTAGTCTGCTGGTTTGTTTCATAATATTGTTTCATAAATTTATGACATTCCAAAATGTATATATTACTGCTAAATTGCAAATGAACTGAATTGGGTATTTGGGAGGTATTGTATCTATGCCGTTATACATGTACATATCATGACATTTTGCCACTACTGTTATGAAGATTTGATGCAATATATTTTTTATTTATTATATTTTTTATATATTTATAATTTTATATATATATTTGTAACCTGGTGAACACACATTTTGGTTACAAGCACTTATTTTTGACATATTTCTGACAAACTTCCACATACAAAATTTTAAATTACCAGTGGACACAATAAAAGGCCGTGTCACCCCAATTCTCCATTTGAATTGATTGTAAAGCACGCTGCATTTTCTCATTTTTGTACAAGCCTTCCAGATGTGGCAATAACTTGGAAACAAACATCCTGATTATAATCTATTACTCACTTTATTTCTTACAGCACGTCCTAAATATTGATATAAAAATATGGAATTAATCTCTCCCTAAGTGCTTTTCATTTGACTTATCAATGCCGTTTCTTTACAGTCGTGTTAAATCATTGTACTGGCTGTGTGTGAAGGATACAGCCAGGTTACTACTGGCCTCTGTCGACCAAATGCTGTAGAACGGATTCTTCAGCTGGACCCCTCTGAAAATACCAACGTAGAGCAACAGTGTTACCATGAAACCTTGAAGACGAAATGCTTGAAAATCAATGGCATGCTATACATCAAACAGCTTCTACCATACAGGGATCAGAGCTATAAAATATGGTCTCGAAGTGCTTCCAATTCCCTCTACTTTAAGACCGGCCCTTTAGTGACACTATCATATATTTGTCAATAAAAATATTCTTCCGTTTTAAGATTAGCTTCAGTTTAAGACCAAGTTTTCTGGCTGAACAGGTGGTCTTACATTCTGGGATCACTCGATCTGTCTAATTCAACGTATGGCAGTAGATCAGCTTAAGTCCCAAATTTAGTTTTTATCAAACAGGCCCTGAAGTTCCAATTATCCCAATCCCTGAGTCCCAATTTAATATTGGAATCGATTTTGTATTAAAATATTAAAGTAGACTACACGTATTCATAACAGGTCAGTTTTACACCAGTCATAACCAAGGTATGTACAGTGGAACTATCTTGAAAGACCGCCCGACTGGCCATAAAAATATGGTCTCTCAAGACAGGTGGTCTTTGCTGAGAGGTTCAGCTGCATTAAAATGTGGCCCTTCTGTCAGGAATGTGTGGTCCTTCAAAACGGGTGGTCTCTCAAGACAGGTTTCACTGTATATCTTACCTCTCACACATCTCGAACACAAACAGGCAGATGCAGCCGAAGATGACAGCAGACAGATGTTTCCAGTACGCGACCAGCTTGTTCCTCTCCACTTGGTCCTAACACAGACACAACACGGCTAGAGGTCGCAAATATAGCCTCGATATTTAAATCCAAGTTTTGATGTTTTGGCAAATCACTACTGGTAATCTAAGCTATGTGACTGGCTAAGAAAATGTATCTACTTAAAAACTTACTAGTAAGACTTGAGTATCTCTGAGTACTCTACCCCAGAGTACAGTACACTGCCACCCCCACCCCCCTCCAAGACCATAATCCCAGAATATTAAGATCAAATTCAGAAATTATTGATTGACCAAAGCTATAGCCATTTTGTTTCAAAATAAGGAGCACTGCTATAATAGAAGACCACTTAAAGAAATGGCTAGTCTTCATCCGGTTGGATGGCATTCCAGTGCAGTTTTTCAACTCTTTAAGACTATCCATGTGAATAGTCGCTGTGCATTTAAGACTATCTACTAGCCCGTTAAGCTAATGTTACACTTTCAGCACGTTCATAAACCAGAGCTATGGCGCAGACTTCCATTTAGAAGAATGAAGCATTGTGTGTCTATTTACACCACGAAATGGAACACATTATTATTATTAGGAAATGTTATTTGAACATGGCTTACTATAAGATGGTCACAGAAAAATATAAATTATAAACTACATTTGGTTTATCTTAACATTTTCTATAGAAAACTCTATAAAGTACATGGTACTCTGAAGTAGGTGAAAATGTAATGTTAAACTACATGTAGGTTGACAGTGAATAGATATAATCCTGGTTTGGCTTACCATCAGCATGATCAGATGTTGCTGTGTGAATATAATTCTGGTTTGGCATACAATTAACATCCCCCACCCCCACCCCCTGAGAATATAGGTTAACCTGGTTTGGTTTATCTTAAGACACTCAGCAATTACATGTAAGTTGATATAACCATGATTTGGCTTACCATAAGATGCTCCCCAGCGAATATAATCCAGAAGCAGAGCAGTGCGGAGTAGAAGATTCCTTGGCGTATGTCACTAAGGAGCAGCGTGAAAGGCATGTAGACCCACAGAGATATCCACTCCAGAGGGACTGGCAAAGAATGGTAGAACTCGGTGACAGTACATTGCCATTTAATATAAGACTGAATTAATGGCAGCATTACTGCTACTGAGTATGTCGGGAGGAGGGGGCAAAGATATTTCCTGACACAACTGGGATCACTGCCACTCGTTCTCTTTTATACAATATTCCTGAGAATGCATGATGCATATGTCAGTCAATATGTTTAATGCAATCAAACCTTTTCCGTTATCTTTTTGTCTTAGTAAACCTGCAGAACTTTAGGAATACTTGTCAATACCAGTTTTCCCTTATTGAAGAGGTCCAACACGAACTGTCAGAATAACAATTATGGATCTTTTACTCATTATGTTGGGTTATCACATTGGTAAATCCATATTTTTTGTCCATTTTGCAACTTCACATGCACTAAGGTTTACGAAAAAAAAATACATTTTGGGATTTCTCATTTACTTGGTTTATTGTGGTAGACCTCTTACATACAGAAACTCAAGAAGTCACTGGGGCCTAATTAAAGCTTCCAGAGAACGTCTAAGTGATGGCAGTGATGGCAGTCTGAGTACATGTGTACTTACAGTTGAGCAGAGCCAAGGCTGTAGCAAGAGCCATCAGAGTTCTGAAACAAATTGTATACAGTTAGTGACTTATACAAGTTACCTACAGTTGCTATTAAATAACTTATACTTTTACTTAAACAAGTTACCTATAATTACTTACTTAAACTTAAACAAGCTGCACAGATACATGCAAGCTCTTGAAAGTCGACTAAAGTAAACCACGGAGCTTTGTGTTGGGTAAATAATTTGTTACAAGGGCTATGATTGGCTAAGAAAAAAGCATCGTGCTTTGGGATCCCTGAGAAATCTTAAACCCTCACTGATGCTTCCAGGCTGCTTACAGTGACACCACAGACAATATGATAATATATCATACAGTGGTCCCTGCGATTTAAGACCCCTCTATTTAACAATTCCCTGCATTTAAGACCGGATATCAGCGACACCACTCATATATTTTCAGTACATATATCCCTCCATTTTAAGACTACCTTCAATTTAAGACCATATTTTGCTGGCTGAATGGGTGGTCTTAAATCACAGGGATCACTGTACACAGTAACACAATGGACCCACTGCATAGACACCCAACAAATCTTGGAAATAGCACCTCATGGACCTATCAAGGGAAAACTTTAGAATGGTCATTTTCTACCTCTCCCAACACAACGGACACCTCGCTAGTTATTTTATCAATGGTTAGGGACATGCATTAACTCACTATCACTACTCTACAATGTCTCAGTCCTGTATTTTATTACCGTTCCAGCAGGTTAGGTTCCCGTTTCTGGACGTATTTGATGCGCCTGATGAACCAGGCCAGTACTGCGGCTACCATGGGGAAAAACAGGGTCTTCAGACACATCCACACGTGGGTGAAACCTCCGTTCTGGTGAATCACCTGTAACCATAGCAACAAGGCCCTGATAGACATGTCAACAAACAGTTAACAAACTCTAACGAAAAAACACCTCAAACAGTGTAACAGCAGCACGTGAAGTTAAAATCTCTATACTATTGGAATGAAAACCAAATGGTCTAACACATACAAAGTGTGGGTGTGTGTGGGGGAGGGGACACAATGTCAAAAATGTACCCAAACCCTAGGTTTCTCTTGGTTACTGCCACTGGTCGATTGGCATATTTCTGCAACTTTTACCTTGTGGGAACATTTAACAAATGCCTCTCTGGAATGACGATTTACAACACTTCTGGTTGGCCTTTACTTTTTCATTGTACAGTCCTAGAAAGCAAACTGCGTCAGGAAAGTTTTGTAACCCATACAGTTGTATAGTATACCTACAGGATTCACCGAGCTTCTCGATTTTATATCATGATGCACTTACGAATATCCAGATTTCGTCCAGGGAGCCGACCTCGCCTAGCTCCACATTCATGTCGTTATTGTCCACGTCCCCGGAGACCGGCAGCCGCAGGTTGAGGAGATATTGTTCATAGTGACTGTGACCGAGCTCAAACAGAGGTAAGGACTCACACATCAGCTCCTCCTCCTGTCAGAGACAGAACAGTAGAGGATATATAACACTGGCTGGGCACATAACATGGGAAACATGGAATGGGAAACGTGAAATGTGAAACACAGACCACAGAATGGGAAACATGGAATGTGAAACACAAAACGCTAAATGGGAAACATGGAATGTGAAACACAGAACGCTGAAGATGCTGAATGGGAAACATGGAATGTGAAACACAGAACACAGAATGGGAAACATGGAATGTGAAACACAAAATGCAGAATGGGAAACATGGAATGTGAAACACGAAACGCAGAATGGGAAATATGGAATGTGAAACACAGAACACAGAATGGGAGACATAAAATGGAAAACAGAGAACGCAAAACAGACTGGGAAATGCAAAATGGGGAACATGATATGGGAAGCACAAGATGGGAAACATAAAATTACAACCGAAAAGTTGCAAGAAGCTCACAGTAGCCAAAGGATTAAAACAATTGACTGCCAAACAGCAAGTCGTGAGGCTAACATGCCCTGAACCAGGGCCATTCAGCAGGAAATGCCTGATCGATAAAGTTGGCGTTCCTTAGTAACAAATAGTTCCAAGTCCCGATTGTTTAATTGCAAATTCTAGTGCCATAATATTTGTCATTGTATTAACTGCACATGCTCTAAGTGCACTGCTTGGTTTCTACAAGCTTTGTCCCAGTCCTGAACCAATATGGGTAGTAACACTGTACTGGAAACAAAGTCTTTCCCAAGTGAACCTAAAGTCAGTGTGTCCTTAACGAAATGAAGACTGTGCACATTGTGTGCTAGTAATTCCTTCACACAAGGTCTACATGTACTAGATCCTTTTGGAACAGTGTTCAGTCTTCTCTAATTACATTTCCTATTTCATAAACCTTATTTCCAGCAGGTCTGATAAAAACAAAACAAACTCAAAACCAAGACATCTTTGTGAAACATATACTCCTGAAAGCTGTCTCGCCACCCTGATTACCCATTTGTTACGCAGATGGGACTCATGTTAGTGAGATTAGTATAATGTGAATCACAACATTTAATGACACCCCCCCCCCCCAACAATCAGCGTTTACCTCCTCATGCTGGTGCTGTATGTCTGTGGTGAGGCGACATCGTAGCTGTCTGTTTTCCATGGAGTGAGCCAACATGCTCCAGTTTCCACCCGTTGGCCTCTGATAAAGACGCGCCTCAAACGTCAATGGAACATCGTGGTCAGCTTCTAGACAGAGACAAAACAGTATACACATGGTATAGGTCAGCTCCCTCTCATTGCAGCCACTTCAGCCAGGCAGTTGGTCATCAGAAGGAGAACACCTTGAAATCTAAAATTTAGATCTTGTACTTCTGTTACACAAAAATATTACTATTCTATTACCACGCACATTACCCTGAAGATGGCACCGAGATGCTCGCCGAAAATGCGGGAATTTTTGTTTTCAAATCTAGACTCAGTGAGTAGAAAGACCATTTTGCTAATATATATTACTGTTGGTGGCGTGCAATGATAAATTTCCAAGTCCATTAGTTTCGAAAAAGAATATCTAGGGTACATATAATATAGAAAAGATATATGTGCTAAAAAAGCCAAAAATAAAATAGAATGTGAGCATTTTTCATTTAGTACAGTAAATTTCATACTGTGTGTATTAAGGGGTCATAACCATACAGGATATCGGTCTCTGTAACCATGGTAACCTGTGGGCACTGCCCCAGGGACCAGGGTACATGGTGTATGGTGTAGCAAAAGAACTTGATACTCTCTATTCTACATGTTCTAATACAGTTTCTGCTTGAAAGTTGCTTTCATAATGCAGGAATCCCTGTACATTAGAAACCGTTTTGAAAGACCACGTCATATAGTCACAACTGTGGCCTCTCAAGACAGGTGGTCTCCAGTGACAAGTTGAATCAAGGAACTGCCTTAAATACGTGCTGTTTCAAGACACATGGAATCTCATCCTGCTCATGGCAGTGGTCTCTCAAGACAACGTTCTATGGTGAAACCTGTCTTGAAACACTGCTCTATTGGGCATACAAATGTGGTCGCTCAAGATAGGTGGTCTTTGGTGACCGATTCGATTATATTGAGACAGAGAAACTTCTGCCAGGAATATTTGGTCTTTTAAGACAGGTGGTCTCTCATGGCAGCGGTCTCTAAAGACAGGCTTCACTCAACTGCACTGTAAATGTATGGCAGCTTACTGAAATCGAAGTATTCCTCTCTCTTCATGTCGAGATGAAACAGACTGATGACAGTACTGAACCACGGGGACATCGCCAGCTCCTGGCCTTCCTTCCACAGCGGGAACTGCATGGCGAAGATGACGTCATTGGCTGTCACCTTGCCATCCTGGATACTAGGGTCCTGGAGCGAGTTGACGATGTCACATGTCTTGTGAGTGTCATTCTTACCGTGTACCCAGGGCACATATATGGTGTTAGGCCCCTGATGTTTGTAGTCGATGCATTTTGTTGCCATGATGGGCTGTACATTGTATGGGGACGGCGCTGGAATACAGCAGATCAATCTGAATTTAGTATACAACATATAGCCAAGCCAATATTTACTCCCATTCAAAACGGTATTCAGCTATACCAATTTTTTTCTACCAAATACACACGCTCTATAGCAATTAGCAAGTACACAGCATGGGTTGCCAAGGCCTTTCAGCACTGTGCCAGCCCTAAGCTGGTATGCTCAAAGCACAAGGAACATCAAATTTGGAACACTGTTTTTACTACAGTAAAAATCGCAAGATTTTCAAATGGCACTGCACAGTTTTTGGCACAATACGGTAAAGGATACTATGACCATAATCATGATAATACTGCCAGTCAACCACACCTGGACTTCCTTCAACACCATACCAAACTTCCATTTAAAGACCATACCATTTGCCATGCAAATAAATGGATGCCACTTTTTTTATTTTAAACGTTTTTTTGTTTGTTTTTTTTATTTAAGGCTATTAATATACTATTTTGGCATGGCACAATTTCCAGTAGTCGCCATATCTTTACTAGAAATAGAATGGAATCTCTAGAACCAGTCACCAAACTGAGATTTATGACATGACTTTGAGATTACTGTCACCAACTAATGTTCAGTCAACACACATCTTTTGTTTTGCTACATGATAAAAGATATTCACATCAGTACAGCAAAAACCTATTTTTAAGGACTACAGTACTGAAAACTGGTCTCTCGAGAAGTTTTTCACCAACAGGTTCAGGTGACAAGTACTGTAAATTGGAGTTCCAACAACTTCAACCAACCCCTCTGTCACCATGATCACAGCTCTCTAGAAGTATGGATATTAATTATTTTAAGACCACTTGCAAATTAGAATGGTAGGACCATATTGTACATTTTTTTTTTTTTGCGGGGAGGGGGGGGCAACAGTTCCTGTTAATGTAGATGTAAAAAGGTGAAATAGTTTGCCTATTGGCCTTGCTTACACAGAGACCACTGTGACTGCCGAGTAGTCGCTGGGCAGTTTGACCAAGTACAGTGATACCTGCCATTCAAGAACCCCTAATTTAAGACTTCCCTCTATATTAAGACCGTTCTTCAGTGACACCTTCTTTACATTTCCAACATGCATAAATACTTCCATTGTAAGACCACCATCAATTTAAGGCCACATTTTTGTCACTAAATGGGCTGTCTTAAAATGCAGGAACCGCTGTGCAGCCAATCATGCATGTCATGGACCATGGTATGTCGTTGCATGACCAAACATAGTAGCTTTATATTGTTTTTAGAATTAAGACCACTTTTAAAATTCCGAACACTTTAGTTTAGCGTCAACCATGGGTTGTCTCAATCCCAGATCTGCACTGTATCTGCTGTGACTTGGAAAAAGTATCGGACCCAGAGCCGGGACAGTCAAGAAATCGCCCAACTGCAAGCAAACTAACAGTATGGGACTAAATGAAGTGGTCTTAGGAAAGTGAATGATAACTGGTACAAGACTACTAGTAGTGAACTCTACTGTACTGAAACATCAGCGCAACCCTAACCTGCCCCCCCCCCAAGGCAGACAGTACTGGAGTGGGCCTTCCTGTGTCAGACAGCCAGACAGTAGCAGACAGGGAGATAGAGCCAGCCAGGCAGCACTGGCAGGAATCAGCGCCAGTACAGAGTACAGAGTGCTTCCTGGAAGCTGGCGGCCACTTCACTACAACTGCTGATTGAGTCTCTGTGTATTAAACCTTGGCACTGGGTCACATTATCATAACGACCCAGTGCAAGAGAAACTATCCAGCCTCATCAAAATCCAAGTCTGTAATACCATGAATATAGTCTTGAGAGAATGATCTGTTAGACAAATTTAATAAAAGCAAACTACCGGTATATGTAATAGCTGATGTTCCAGATTGTCACAGCTTAACAGTGGATCAAACCTCCGAGTTATACCACACGCACCAGACCGGGGTGGGGTGGGGGGTGGTGGGAGTCATCTCAACAGAATAAGTTACTAACTTCAATTAATGACCCCATGTTTATAAATAGTAATTATTCACAGAATTTTAGCATGCACTACTTAAAACAGTAATTATGCATGCTTCTCTGCTAAAATGCTAATTGGTGACATATTTAATTCCTTCGATGATTCAATCATATTCCCACTGTACACATACAGATTTTTTTTTTTTTTGCCAATTGATATCATCACATCATAATTGCCCACATAAGTATCTCGACATTTTATATATTCCGAAAGTGTTGACAGCTTACTGTTGAAAGGATTAACTGCATAGCAAGCACAGACTCCATAGAATCCAAGTGCATATACTTGACTTGATCAGGTAACAACTTGCCCAATAGATGGTAAAGCTGTAGCCCCCTACCAGGGCCAGTACGTACTCTGATGATCCCTGGACTACTGTAACGCTACGATTTGCATCTAGCCCAATAGGACTTTATACACATACAAGACTATAGGACTTTTATACACATACACATACCAATAGGACTTTTATACACATACATCCCGGGACTACATCGTACTGGTACATGATATAGAATCATAGATATAATAGTAGTAGACTATAGTGCTTTTTGGGGCTTCATATATATAATGTATGACAATACTACTACCAATACCAGTAGTGATACTAGTCTGCTAGTACCCTGGCCTATACACATACAGTACGACTTTGGCTATGAGGACACTACTTACTATATATCTCTCATTGACCTCATAAGTATATATGTACATTGACAGAAAGTAGATTATGATATAGCCCTAGAGAACAGAAGACTCCGCTGTCTCACCGCCCGCATCACTACAATACTAATTACGGATCCGCGAGATATCAGCTGATATTGTCTACACCAAATATAACACTATATGGTTTGTACAGGCCGATGTACTTCTACCACTGTTAGATGTACGCTGGGGTAAATAAACTACAGGTGTGACCGTCCACACAAGATCAAAGAGACTTACCGACCAGACCACCCAGCAGGAAACATCCCAGCAAACATAGGAACGCGGCCACTGTAAACGCGATCAGTTTCCGATTGCTCAGTGTTTCTAAAACCACCCCGGCCATGTCTTCTGGTTGTCAATTTCGTTCTTCTGTTCAATAACGTTGTAACTTATAGGGTAGAAAGTTAGACAAGTTAGTGTTTGCCAACTTCTTGACTCCTTGCCTTGTGGAGTGCCACCCCGGTGTGCCGTTCTTTGGCCGCGGATGAGTCGATAGTTCTGCACTCAATGACCCCAGCGAGAAACTTTGGGCAATTCCATATGGTGGGTAGGTAAGGATATTTGGTCAAAATTGTAGCAGTGGGCACCTTTTATTCTCTTCTGACACTGAAGTGCGTAGATATATGAATGCATAACTATACAATTGCAGTTACCAAAAGATCAGTTATTTATTGATTTATATAGTGTGGTTTAGATTGAAGAAACCGGGTGGGATTACACCCCCTGCCGGAAAGAAAAGTCGAGCGACCCATTAGCAGCCGAAACTTTTTATTTTCGGGGAAGAACAAGAGAACTGCGGGTATGACTCGTCGTTACTAATTCAACTAGGGATTTGAGTGCGAATAAAAACCAACGAAAAGCATTTATTGCATACGATAAAAAGTTTTCTTTTGTGTCAAGGTTGGTAGGAAGGCGAGCCCGCAAATACGAGGCGATAATAGGTGAGCTCCTAGCCCGGGCTCCTAGCCTCAGCTTCTGCGCGCCACAGTGACTGACTAGACGTAAGTCGTCGCCTATAATAAACCCACGCTAGTCATTGCATTGACGTTACAACCCGGCGTTGCAAGATCTGTTACGAAGAACGACGTCCAGAGCAAGCACTGAATGAGAAAGTGATGTG
>JAAUYG010093237.1_pt1 | contig 12055 bp, 10 predicted proteins | sample 7278091 | NCBI WGS metagenome assembly JAAUYG01 (sample SAMN14350201, study PRJNA611818) | marine sediment metagenome | isolation source: surface marine sediment (0.6m) | place: French Polynesia: Moorea | collected 2018-08 | reverse complement strand
GTAGGTGCATGGTTAATGCAGCAGTTTCAAGAGTAATACTAGATTAAAAAGAGAATTTTAACTTAACGCACTTTGATATACTAGTTTGATTTTTTGTGCGATCGCATTCCAATTATAATTAGCTTGAACATAATCTAAACAAGCTTGACTACTGGGCAAAGCGCGATCGCCTGATAAAGCTTCAATAATTCCTGTAGCAAGTTGGTCTGGATTATAGCCTTCAAAAACTAAATCTTCGGAAAAAGGTTTTAAGATTTCGGGGATACCACCAATGGGAGTTCCTAATACTGGAGTACCAGCAGCTAAGGATTCGACTACTATTAAACCGAAGCCTTCTAATGCCACAGTGGGGACAACAGAGAAGTTAGCAGCGCGATAGCATAAAGGTAATTGTTCGTCGGGGATATATCCTAGTAGCTTGACGTTGTTTTCTAGTTCTAATTCGGCGATCTGGGTTTGCAGAGTAGTTGCTAGTTCTCCTTTACCTGCTATGTATAGTAAAGCATCTGGATATACGGTACGGATTTTTGCCATCGCTGCAACCAGATTTTCTAACCCCATCCGTTTTGCTAATCTGCGAATACAAAAAATAATCGGTCGATCTTGATGCCAACCTAATTGACTGCGGGCTTCTGATTGAGAGAGATTGATGTTAAAGCGATCTATATCTACTCCCCCAGGAATTATATTAATCTGTTCTAAGGGAACTTGATACTCCTGGTGTAGAATATCTCGAAAGGTTTGAGAAAGAACAATAAATTGTGGCGATCGCTTATAAACACTTTGTTCGAGCAATTTTTTAACTTTAACCGCCAGGCTTTTATTAGCTTCTACCCCACTTTCTAATGCCCAAGGACCATGAAAATGACTTACCAACGGGCGATCGTCTAATATATTCAGGATGGGAAAAGTATAAAAGGCAAAATGAGAGACGATCAAATCATAGTCTTGTTGTGAGACTAATTCTTGAAAGCTGTTTCTAACTTCCAGCAAACGTTTTAAGATTGAAGCATCTGGTACAGCAAAAGCTTTAACTCTGCCGTTGGTATCTTTTTCTATAGCAGAAGAACCTGCAACTAAACCTTTTACATTTACTCCTGCTTGTGGCAAATAGCGAGTGCAATCATAATAATAGCGATCGAGTCCTCCTCCTTGTTCGGGGAACCATTCTAGACCTATTTGCAGAGTTTTCATCTAAATAAAAAAATGAAGAGAAACGATTAATATTCATCTAACTGATTTCTATCTTAATGAAAGTATAAGGGTTCAATCCTAAAATAAAGTGATGAATTAGACTTTCTTTCTTGCTCATTTGATATTCTTTTAAGCCTAACCAGCCTTTAGCTTCCTATAAAACTTTTCAAAATAATTTCTGATTAAAAATGTTTTTATTATCTATTCTCCTGTTACTTGAGTACCTTGTTTATTAGTAATTAAATAATCTATTTCAGTCGCTTCATCCAGAAAGCTAGCATTCATGATGGATGATCGCTATAGCCCTCTTGCCTTCAAGACCATTAGTTTCAGCTTGTATTGTGGCTGATTTTTTTTGCTTCTTTTCCTAAAGTCCAGGTAGTGTTTTGTCAATCAAAAATTGACGATTAAAAGCGTATTTACTATTGAGAGAGCGCTCAAGTAGAATACTTTCGATACTCTTTTTGACAATTTATAATAATGAATTATAGTAATGAAAAAGTTACCTAAAAGTGAGCATTTGGGAATAAAGTGATCAAAAAAAAGAATAATAGACTGCTTCTTTTTTAAAATAAGTAAAGAATATATTACACTGCATTTGGGTGAAAATGTTACCAGAAAAGCGACGTAACAACAAAATTTTGAGGCAAGTAATTAAAACCGTTCGCTTAATTACTTTAGTAGCAGTCACTTTATTTCTAACTACTAATTGTATAGGCAGCTCTGATGGAACCTTATCTACCCCCAATACTGACCCAGCTTACTTGACAAGTCTACCGTTTGATACTCACTCCCAATTACCAAATTCCTTCTCGTCACAGGTGACTACAGAAGATCTGGCTTCAATGATAGGAAGTGGAAATACTGGTGTAAGATCTCCACGATCAGTTACGATCTCTAGGTTTAAGGTACTTAATGAGGTTGGCGTAAAGTGGACTCGGACAGTGCTTTACCCGAAGCCAGATTATTGGTCTGGGCCTGGGTTGACTCCCAATCCTAGTGTTCTAGATGAATTTATGCTCGAAGCATATAAGCATGGCATCCAGCCAATGCTACTTTTTGCTCATAATGGTAAGTGGGCTACGATTGGAGACTACCAGAAGTGGTACGATACGGGGTTTGCTTTTGCTGATAGGTTCAAGCCAAACAGTTCTTGGCTTATTTCCCAGGGAATTAAGAACTGGGGTATCCAAGTTTACAGTGCTGTTAATGAACCTTCCGTTGTAGATTTTCTTCCAATCACGGGCAAAGAAAGTTACTATAGCCTTCTGGAAGGACTAGCCGATGGTGTGCACGCAGCTGATTCTTCTCTTAAAGTTATTCCTGGTGGGTTGGTATCACGAGGAAATGGTTTTGGCAATTATCTTAAATCAATTGCGCCACTTTTTAATAACGGTAAGTTGGATGGGCTCGATTTGCACAAGTATTCCAATTGGAGACAGGTAAACAATAGATTTAAGTGGTCTGCACAAAGTTCATTTGAAAACGCTAAGAGAGAGAGCGGAATTACAGCAGACATTAATTACTATTGTACTGAATTTAACTCAAAAGGTAATAATATGACAGAACCAGAAGCCGCAAAATTGTTTTTGACAGTAGCTTGGGATCAGCTAGGAGTTGTCGGTAAGTCTGGTCAAGGTGTCACTCAATTCGCCCTTCCTTGGAGCTTATTGCATACTTCATCAGATTACCCAGCTTTTGGTATGGTTCGTAACGTAGAGACAGCAGAGCTCGCACCTCGCGCAAAGGTCTTGAAGCTGATGCTGGAGTTATCGCAAGGGATGAAGTTTATTTTCCGCGATCCAAAAGAGACAGGGGTATATATCCTAGAAGGCAACAACAAAAAAATATGGGTTTGGCAAAATCTTAAGAAATGGACAAACGAACCGGGAACAACGTTCAAGATTACCGGCATTCCACAATCGGCAACTGAGTTAAAAGTGTACGGATGGGATGGGTTGCGCAATACCTACTCCTTGTATAACCAAACTTCCTATAATGTTTCCAACTTGTCTGACCAAGAAACCTATATGTTTGTTGTTAGTAGTAAAGATGGCTAGAACTTAGTTTAAGTAGGGCTCAAGCCAAAAAGATAGATCGCGATCGATTATTTTAGATAAGGCAACAACATCTTGCTGATAGAACTCTGCTAAACTCCTTCCCTTTTCTTTAGACAATTTGGGAAATTCAGCCCCCTGATTAAGTTTATGAAATAGGTTGAAATAGCCTTTGAGTCTTAGTTCTGTCAATAATCCTCCACTTCTTGGAGCTAACTTTTGATAAAACCCTCTCAAATACTCATACAATTTGGGAAATTTTGGTAGTGACTTCTTAGTATTCTTGGGAGTAAACAAGGATGAAGGTCTAAAAGAATAGTCAACCTCCAAGTAAGAGTATAAATCTTGCAATAATAATTCAGGATTTTTTTTGAGATCGTCGAAAAGATAAATTTTAATTTGTTCGGGAGGAAATAAACTCATAAACCGATTAATTTGACTATAATAAAGTCCCCAAGTTACATACGGACAATCCAGTGACAGCCCTATATTTACATCTTGACTGACTTTTCCAACTCCCATGGCCATACAATAATGGGAATAAGCTCGTTCTATAGGATTACGAAGAATAAATATCAAACGGACATTGGGATTATAAGCATATATTCTGGAAGGAACTTCTGGTTTAGGCATATAGGAAGGTGAGATTTCTCCTACTGCCTTTTCAGTTAGAGAATTGCGAAAAAAAGACTCGTACCATTCAATTCCTTTTTTATACTGCCGAGAATAACTGAAGAAGTGCAATTCTTTATGTCTAGGTACGAAAACCTCAGGGTGAGTTTCTAAGCAGTTATATAGCCAAGTAGTTCCAGACTTGGCAGCACCAACAACGATGAAATTAGGCTTCATTATTTACTCAATTAATAAAGGATAAAAAGTTATATACTTCTTTGAATTAATAAATATTAAATATAATTCGTTAATTATTCAATTTTATTTCCTCTTTCTATAATCTGCTGTTAATTATGTTTCATGCCAACTAAGTCTCGACATACTTTTTCTACTCTTTTTGCCAGCATTTGATAATCAAAATCATCTTGAGCTGCCTGTCTCGCTTTTTCTGCAATCTGCAAATGCTGTGGCTTGTCTACAAGTTTTTCGAGCTGTGTTGCCAGACGAGAGGGATGAGTATCGTCTCGCACGCCAGTATAGGTCAGTAAGCAGCCTACACCTGGTAAGACTTTCTTGGCTTCCCCGACATCTGTCGCTACCACATATTTTCCGTAAGCAAGATAAAGGGGTAGTTTGCCAGTGGTTCGCACCATGCCAACTAAGTCATTAGACTGGGTGGAAACACAGACATCCATTGCTGATAAATAGCGAGGCAGATCTTCGTATGGTATTCGACCCGTAAACACAACTCGGCTAGCAATTCCTAGTTGCTGAACGCGATTTTCTAAGATTGTGCGACCGTCACCATCACCAACAAGTAGGGCATTGACTGGCATATCCTTTAGCAGCCCTAAAGCTTCAATTATGTCCCAGCCATAGCACATTTGATGTCTTTCAGACCAGGTCATCGTTCCCACCATACCGACAACTAAGTGGTTATCTAGTCCTAATTCTGTTTTGATAGCAGTTGCATCAACTGGCTTGACAGCATTCATATCTACACCATCGGGAACAAACACGACATTGTGTACCCCTTGCTTTTCTAACCAGCTTTTGTGGTAACTACCACGCACAACTAGGCAATCTGAATTAGTAATCGCCATCTGCTCAATCCAGTTAATTAATGCTAATTGTTGTTTTGAATAACTACCTGAAGATTTTGCCAACTCATAAGCGACATCACCCGTGTCAGTTATTAATTTGCAGCCAATGAGCCTTTTGGCAATCGACCCTGCTAACACACCAGTGTAAGCAGTATCCATAACGTAAATAAGATCGGGTCGGAAGTGCAGGGCAGACTGGATAAAGGGAATAATACCTTTCCATTTGGGAGTAGGTCTGTAATTAAAGCGAATCTGCCATTCTGATGGCAGTCTTTGTGCAAACATATTGGCACGGACACCAGCAGCACTTGCTTCAGAACCATTGACGAAAAACAATAACTTTAGGCTGGACATAAATGATTTACTAGGAGAATTTTTCTTTAATCTAGCCAGATAATTGGCAATTCTAAAAAACCCCATTTGACGATTTCAAACTATTCTGATTTATTATCTAAAAATCACAAGACTTTCTGAGATAATTGTCCAATTTTATTGCCTTCGATAGCATTGAATAAATAATTTTTAGACTTGACGATCTCCTTTTCTAAAGTTTCATTAACTAAATCGTAATTAATATTCATAGGCTGTTTAGGATATGAATTACATTCCGCTTTGTCTATGATTCTAGTTTCTAAATTAATAGTTTTTAATAATCCCTTGATCTTAACATGATTTGGGTCAGTAAATACAGTAAAAGGTCGCTTGAATTTTAGAGAAAAAATAGTTCCATGAAAACTGTTAGTAATAATATATGAAGCATTTCTAAAGTATTCTAACCATTCTTCTGGATCGGCTGTTACAAAATTTATATCAGCTAGTTTGCTGTGGTAACCAATAGAAATACTTTCTAATTCTCTGAATTCAGGTACAGAATTTATCCATGAATTTACCCAAGTTTCTGTCTTTTCCCCTAAATCTCTAGGAAAATAAAATAGAAGATATTCTTTTTTAATCTTGGGAGCTGATTTGAATTCGCTAAAGTCGATTAAAAATGTGGGATCTAATACTTTTTGTGCCGATCGATTACATTCTTTTTCAATTAAACTTAAACTATGATTATCTCGAACAGAAATAGCATCAAACTCACTTATTAACTTACATATTGATTGTTTATGTATTGTCAAGTCTTTTGTCCAACTGAAACTTGGAGCATAACTAATTTTACGAGAAGTTTTACTGTCAATAAAATCTAGAAAAAATGAAGAATCGAAACCTACAAGGTTACTTTCGATATGCCATATTTCATCACTACCGCATATCACCACATCATAATCCTGACTAAAATTCTTTAAACCAGCTCTTGTATAAGATTTTTTTCGACTTAAATCCATGTTGTCGATTAAAAATTTTCTCATTTTCCAAGCTTTAATGGAATTTGGGATAAACTGGCTATTCCATATTTGGGTTCTTCTTATAGGCAAGCAAAGTCCTAGAAAAGCTCTTGCAACTTTATAGGAGCGATAGTCAATGATTTCAACCTCATATCCTTTTTGCTTAATTGCTTTCCATAAAGCATAAGCTTGGAGAGTTGCTCCGTAATTTGTGGTATGGTGAAAGGTTATAATTCCAATTTTCATTCTTTTTATCCTTTACAGTTTTTTCAAATAAATAATTATTATTCGACCGAGAAATTTTATTGACAGCGGAATTGAGTAAAATTTCTCTTATGTAGATAGTTACGCTCAGCTTACAATCAACACCTCTTTGAGACTCTTTCGAGCAGATTGGGCTATCTTAAATTCGTCAGGAAGATGACCAACTGCGATCATCATTATGATTGACTCTGAATCCCTAATTCCTATAGCTTTTTTGAGTGCTCGATCAACGTCGTATGTAACACTCCAGTTTAAACAACAGGTACCCAGACCAAGCGAATGCAAGGCATAAACGAGAGACATGGCAAACATCCCACCATCAATCCAACACTGGTTTCGCTCTCCAATATGGAAAAAATGACCTAAGTCAGAGGTGACGATCAGCACTTTACTCGCTTGATCGCCAAAGCCACGATTGCCAGTTTGATAGCTAAGGGCTTTCCTCTTATCTTCATCACTGCTGAATACGTAAACTTTTGATGATTGGCGATTGCAGACTGACGGTGTTTTCTGAGCCATCTTCACTGCTGCTTCAATTAAGCTCATCTCAACGTTATCTGAAGCAAATTGCCGTATGCTATACCTAGATTGAAAGAAAGCTCGAAGATCTTGTTTGGCTGAATCTAAGATTTCCTGTTTAGACAATTTGATAACACCCCCTATGCTCGTTAAGCTTTGATTGTTGGGAATTGTGTTTTTCAGTTCCAAAAGCTCTTGATAAAGCTGTTCATCTCGAAGACCATGATCGAGATTAAAGTCATAGTAAGCGAACAGGACATTGAGTGCGGTTTGTCCTGTTTCATCGAGACCATACTTTCTTTGATATTGACGTAGCTTCGATAACAGTGATTGAACAACTTCAGAGCCAAATCCAACTCGCGGTTTATTCAAAGCAAGTCCCTTTTCAATTCGGTGATATTCCTTAACGATCAGTGCCTGAAATTTAATTTTGGTATCAACTCGTTCACCCGCCGAAGATGATTTTAAATATCTACTTAAATCATAGATAAAATTAGCTAAGAGACGTGTGACAGAAGATGAGCGAGCTACAAAAGAAATTGATTTAGTTAACATCGCTTTTATTGAGGTTGTAAAGTTAGTTTATACTTAATTAATTAAAAAAATACTCAAAAGACTTTTTGAAAAAATTAATCTCAGAAAAACAAATTAAGAGTCCATTCTATTTCTGAGCTAGTGCCCAAACAGATACTGGGAAATTTAGTTCATTGTGTTGCGAACGAAACCATCCTTGATGTGCCCATTTCTTAAAGTTTGCCTTGACACATGTACGATTACCCCAGGAATTAGTTTTAATTTGCTCAAGTGGGAAACCACACTCGGCAAGGAAATATTTTAAGCCAAGCTCAGTCCATCTAGAACAGTCAATGGGAAAGTCGTGAACACGAATTAAAAAAGGTGTTGTAATCAGAAAATATCCACCTGGCTCAAGCATTTCATACACATTCTTCCCTGCTCGATAAGGCCAAAGTAAATGCTCAAATATCTGATCAGCAATAATAACATCAAAAGTTTTAGGTAAACAATCTTTGCAAATATCGAACTCTGGGTAATGCACTTCGGTAAAAGATTTAAAGCCTATTTGACTCCACTTATGACCAGAAATTTCCAATGCATTCAATTGTGCTGGATTAAGTTCATTCAAAAGTTTGGAGCATTCATGATTCATAATTGTTCTCACCCAATTGTCAAAATCATACCCCAAAGAACTCATCAATGGTTTTATTACTTGTTTAAATTGTTCTTTTATTTCCATTTATTTTTCTCCTTCTGTTATAAATATTATATTGATTGGAAACAAAGCAAAAACTAGCAAATATTGTAAAGGCCAAATTCTTCGCGAATAGAACTCGTTAATGATCGAGAAAATAAAATTTTTCCGTACCTTCTTATATAAAATAAAAACTTCTCAACATTGGAATTCAGTGCTTCTAAATGCAGATTCTTTTGATTAGTATAGTTGGTTCCATTTTCGGTTACATAAACAGCTCCTTCAAACGGTAGTAGTTCTAAAGAACTCCCTTTTTTAGACATTATTTTTAATATGTTTTGATGATATAAGAAACTCTTGTCTATATCATCAATTTTAATGTCTTCTTTGGGAACAATTAAATCATACCTAATAATAAAGGTTGTCCCACATTTTAAGTGGAATTTTTTTCTTCTGAGAAGGAGCGATTTGCTTCCATCTCTGTACTCATAACCTCTTCCTATAAACCATCCATTACATTGAGAGTTTTGGCTGACAAATTCTGCTAAGTTTTTACTTACACAGTCATCTGCATCAACAAACATAATGTGGGTGGGGTTAAATTTACGAGCATAAATTAGTCCTGTAAATATCTTTTTTTGTTTATCCTGTTCTCTGCTTGCATGATCTGTATTATCGTTCCAAGTAGGTATGGGCAAATCTACTTCGATATAGGTGACATTGGGATGCTCAAATTCAATGTTTGGTTTTTCATGACAAACAACAATGACTCTAAAATCTGAAATAGTCTGATTACAAACTGATTTGATAGTTCTCTCAAATAATTTGGATACAAGCTCCCATGAGCCTGAAACTTGAGCACTTTTTACGGGTATTATGAAACAAAGCATTATAATTTTCCTGATCTATAAAATTCAAATTTTCCCAAACTAAAATTACTGACTATAAATCTCTCGTGAAAACTGATTAATTTGGATGGCACGTTGGTTCTGATAGTACTTCCGACCTGCCAGACCCACACCTAAAAAGCCCCAAAGGCATATACCCATAATGTCAACATGGGGCACAGCTAAAGGGAGCATAAATAAGATAGTCATAGCAATACTGCAGGCAATATTGACAAATTGATCTAAGCTACGGTGAGAGAACTGCCACAACTCAAAAATAAGTTTGAGCATCCCACTCAAGTAAAAGCTTCCTCCGAACCAGCCAAGCGCAAGAAAAATACTTATAATGCCGCTATCTCCGATCTGGAGCGCCGCAGTTACCTCTTTATTTCCTATTCCAGTTCCTATTAAAGCTATCAAAGGATTGCTAAAAAATCTATCGTAACTACCCAATCTTGCTTGTCCACTGCCGTCATCTTCAAGACTCGACAAAGTATCAACACGAGAAGTGATATTTTCTGAGAATGACTCCATGCTAATCAATGGAACAAGCAACATAGCCATTACCATAAAAATAATAATTAAACGAATCTGATGTTTTGACTTGAGAGAAGAAAAAAGAATAACCAATCCTCCAAACCAGCCTAACCAAGCAGTACGCAATAGTGATAGCAAGAAAGCCAAGTAACCAAATACTGAGGCAGAAATACTTAAAACTCCTGTCTGATTGATTAACGTCAATAGACCTGCCATCATAAAGAATGCAAAAGGACCGGGAGAATTCATCGTACTCCACACTCGGATTCCCAAAGGCTCGGGGATTCCAATACTTGCCATACCTGAGTTTATGTGCCAAAATCGATCCCACTCAGGTGCTACCAAATACTGAAATACTCCATAAACTCCCATCACCAATACACCCCAGAGAAAAACACGCTGAATATTCTGGCGATAGCTGGGATAATTTCGCCAATTTATAAAGAGGTGGAAACTAAACAGAACTGGAGTCAGCCACTTTAGTCCACTTGTTATAACAGCAACAGGTGAAGTCTGCACAACTCCAAGGCAAATACCAAAAAAAATACTGGCAAAACAGAGAATAAAAGGTAAGCCACCCTGCCGATGAGCTTTAGGAAGATGTTGATAGAGGGTAACAAGAGTGACTAAAACTACTAGGAAAGGAGCTAGTAGTATGGGACTTGGCTCAGTAAATCCACTTTTATAATCTGCCAATCGCCGAACCAGAGGGGACAAAAAGCAGATCCACCAGGTAAAACCTAGATAGAGAATAGGAGCTCGAAAATACAGAAACACTGCTACCAAAAAAGCCCCTAATGGGAAAGCCAAGTTCAAGATTTTGCCAGCACCTGCCAGAATTAATAGTACAGAGCAGAATATAAATCCCAGGATTGCTGTCCATGCTGGTGCTGGTTGCAGTATTGCTAAAAATCTTTTTTTAGGGGAATGACTCACAAATTTCTTTCCATAGCTCATATCAAGCTTTAATTCCATCGACCTGCATATTCTCTACTCTTGTTTGTCTCCAGGTCTGCCAACCCCGCCATATTCCTTGAAGAGATGCCTGCAGTTTTTTCCCTGCTAAAAAACCTTCATCAGGTAGAAACCTCAAGCACTGCAAAAAACCTCGATTAGCTCGCGTTCCGACTAATATTGCCCACAAAAGAAATACAGTACGTCTTAAAGTAGATAGATTTTCTAGTAAAATTAGAGTCTCATTATGTACTCGATTGACCATAGCAATGTCACTAAAATTGCCTCGCCGATCTTCATCAAAACGCTGCGCCCAATGGTGATCTACTAAAATCTTTGGATCGTAAATAAGTTTCCAACCTGCCCTTTTCAAGGCAAGACAAAAAGCAAGTTCAAAATGTACCTGAGCCCCTGTACCTTTCATTCGCTTATCAAAGCGCAGTTCCTGAATAGCAGCTCGTCGAAAACTCATATTTACTCCTTTGAGAATATCAACTTCACGAGCTTCGCCTGTACCCAAGTGGTGATTACCGATCGCCCGCCCAAACCACTGTAGTTTACCTACTACTTTCTTTTCTCCTTGTACTAACTGACCATTTTGATAGAGAACGTCACGACCACCTACACCTCCTATAAGCTCATCTGCTAAAAAATGAGCTTCGATTTTTTCTAGCCAATCTGGATGAGGTGCCGCATCATCATCAGTGAAAGCGATGATATCTCCTTGTGCAACATCTAGACCAGCATTCATGGCTGCTACTACTCCAGGAACTTTCACTGTTACGGTATGGAGTGGTAGAGATTCGTGGTTGTACTCTTTTAAAAAATCCCAAGTTTCAGCGTCAGTATCCCTTACCGTTACTATTACCTCATCAGCAGGACGAGTTTGATTTTTCAATGCTTCTAGACAACGAGCTAGATCCTTGGGACGGCGATAAGTGGGTACGATAACAGCAATATTCATTAAACTTTGATCTTTGTGAGTGGGAAGACCCATGCTTACAACTTTGAGTAGAGCGATGGGATGCAAATAGGTTAAAAGTTTAGCTCTGCGAGTGGGAAGCCCCGCTCCTTATCCTATTGTCATGTATCTACTTAAAGTTTGATGGTGAGAGAAAAGTAAGTATTAAGTAAGATTTAATAAGGTTAAGCAACCACCGATCGCGCAGAGCGAGTATCTTCGCGATCGCGTTGAGTCACGGCAATGCTTTAAAAAACTTCACACTCAAAATAGCATGATTGACTCTCTATATTATTATTTTGCCTGGTTGTCTAGCCACTCGTTAAAAAGTGCGATCGCTTGTTTCACTTTAGCTAAAACCGGCTGTACATTTCGGGCTAAAGCTAACACTCGCTCTGGTTTTAATTCAATGTTATAGATATGACG
>JAAUYG010107319.1_pt1 | contig 12058 bp, 6 predicted proteins | sample 7278091 | NCBI WGS metagenome assembly JAAUYG01 (sample SAMN14350201, study PRJNA611818) | marine sediment metagenome | isolation source: surface marine sediment (0.6m) | place: French Polynesia: Moorea | collected 2018-08 | reverse complement strand
TACTACTACTACTACTACTACTACTACTACTACTACTACTACTACTACTACTACTACTACTACTACTACTACTACTCAGTGGGGTGCGAGATTAATTGAGACTGTGGCATAGCTGCCTTGTACTCTTCGCATAAACTACGAGTAGAAAAGGGGCGGTGGTGAAATTACTGCTGTACAGTACGCGGGACAGTACGGTGGCTGATACTTGCCTCATATTATCTTTTTTCTGGAATTAGCAACGCGTTGCGAATACAAGGCCATGCTAACATTTGCAGCGTGTTTTAAACATTGAAAACGCCTTTTAAATATTAGCAATGCGTTTGAAATATTTGAAACGTGTTTTGAATATTCGCAACGCGTTTGAAACATTAGCAATGTGTTTTGAATATTTGCAACGCGTTTGAAACATTTCGAAAACGTGTTTTAAATATTCGCAACGCGTTTGAAATATTAGCAACGCTTTTTGAATATTCGCAACGCGTTTGAAACATTTGCAGCATGCTTTACTACGTGTTTACGTGTTTATATCATATAGGCCCTGGACTGAATCAACCACGTTAAAAGTTTGCTTGGAACTTTTTCCCATGCATGGTGGTTGTTGTTTCATAGGTTCGTTACTTTCATAGGTTCGCTACTTGTATATAATTTTGCTAAGCCAGTCATTGCTGGAATAATTTCTTGTAAGGTTTTTGCTTTCCATTTATTATGCTATTTTTACACTCATTTAATTTCTAAAGATAAAGTCACCAAGAAATATACCAAAATATTATAAACAAATACAGAACATTGTTCACTACAAACTGTGACCTTTGATTAAATCAATCGCTACTATTTTTGGCTAAAGTAGCATGTTTATCAGAATGGCTACTATGGTAGTCAAAACACCATATTTCTCCTATTTGGCTTAGTATTTTGTAGATTATTTATATTCTTTTGAGTTTTACTTATCGCTATTACAACAGCAAATTTCCATCAAAATGCATCTGTCAAATTGTGGCTCTGGATCCAGCCCTGCAGAGCGTAAATGTCCATGAGCCTCTTGTTAGATCACCCTCCAGCTCTCCCCTATACCCGCAATACCCTCCCTCATATGACTGTATGCACCCCACACACCCCAACCTTATTTACCTCCACCCACCCCCCAACTCACACACATACGCCTAGCCCATCAAGCTCCTCTACCCTCTACCTCACCCTACCCGCACAGCTGGCATTATCCAGCTCATCTACCCCCTACCCCCCGCTCACTTTCCCCGCACACCAGGCACCATCCAGCCCATCTACCCTCCGCCCCCCACCCCTACCCCCACCCTCCCTACACGCCTGGCATCATCCAGTTCATCTACCCCCTACCTAACATTACCCACACGCCTGGCATCATCCAGTTCACCTACCCCCTACCTAACCCTACCCACACGTCTGGCACCACCCAGCCCATCTACCCCCTACCTAATCCTACCCACACGCCTGGCACCACCCAGCCCATCTACCCCCTACCTAATCCTACCCACACGCCTAGCACCATCCAGTTCATCTACCCCATACCCCAGCCTACCCACACATCTGGCAGCATCCAGCTTGCCCTAACCACTGCCAGGTCCCCATCCCGACCCCCACCGACCTTCCCATACTATCCCAGCGCCCCCCCCCCCCCGACCTACCCTATACACCTGGCCACTACTACCCCTGCCGTGCCTTACCACGCTGCCTGCTGTCACCCCCTTCCTTACCCTATGTACATATTCACGTGGCTCCATTCCTTTTTGCCACATACATTACCCTCCAACTATCCCTCACCCAGCTTACCACCTGCCACCCCAATCCTACTCCACTCCACCTTGCACTACAAATACACCTAGCCCTAGCATCCACCCTTGCCAACTACCTTAGCCTACTACAGTAGAACCTGTCTTGAAAGACCACCCCATTGGACATAAAAATGTGGTTTCTCAAGACAGTTTGTCTTCGATGACAGGTTAATTTACACTGAAATGTAGAACCTTCAGCCAAAAATTAATGGTCTTTCAAGACAGGTGGTCTCTCATGGCAGTGGTCTCTCAAGACAGGTTTCACTGTACAGTGATACTTGCATATAAAGGCGACCCTAGGGATGCTGATCTGCTGCTACAATGTGGATTTGTGGGAAGGAGAGGAGGGGGATTTACCATGGCATTTGAGGTCGACTGGACTTTATATGCAGGATACAAGGCACCGTCGCGGGTGACCGACTGTCCGCGAAAACCTTTTTGTCTTCAGCCATCTATGCTATTTTTGGACTGGTTGAGATTTGGGAAAGTAGTAGCCTATGCTGAAGTTACACTTCATACAGTGAAACCGGTCTTGAGAGACAGCTGTCATGAGACTGCCTGTCTTGACAGATCACACATTTTTTGGCAGGACCTACATTTCAATATAACTGAACCTGTCACCCGAGACCACCTGCCTTGACAGACATTTTTTGTGGCCAATGGGGTGGTCTTTCCAGACAAGTTCTACTGTAATACTTGCATCAGGGCGATAAAAGGGCGACTAGACATGAGAACAGAAGGAAAGACACCATCTTTTGTTTGGATCATTGGTTTATTAAATATATTACTTTGTATCAACAACTGTATTATGTGTAGCAGACAGTATATTTACAGTGGACACAGAGCCATACACACATACTCTTTAACAGACACCTTATTGCCCACTGGTGATCACTCATTCAGGATATACAGAGATATATTTACAGCTGTACATATAAACTGCTGCCAATTTCTTACACTGTACAAAAACATACATTAGCAGTACACGCGAGAGAATACTACAACGTGCTCAATCAAGCGAGACAATGGACTGCGGTCAGTCCAACGGAGGTCATTCTAGTGTCTTGATTATCTGAGGTAACGCAAGGTTTGCTCTAATTATAACAAAACGCAACAAATGGATGCGAAAGATCAACCAGACAGTCAGTCGCCTGCGACACGAGATGGCATTCCGTTGCCAGGAAGGAAACAAGAAAGAAAAAGAGTTTTGAGGAATTTAATACCAGCAAAGTAGTAGACGTCTTTCCTGAGAGTTCAGTGTAATGCATGCCTGAATATTCTTATATTTTTCTCTAATATTTTGTGACTGCAGACTCAATTTCTATAATTTGTCTAAGAATATGCTACAATCACTTTTGCACTGCTATTTGAAAAACCCAAGCATGTCTGTGCTCAGAAATCGTCAAATCAGAAATCGGCTTAACCGTTTGGCATACAAAGACTCTAAAAAATGAAAACAGCCTTCCAGAGAAGAACTCTGATTTTTCTTGATATTTTTACACCCATTTGTATGTCGGATTCAAGAAGCAGTTCCTGAAGTTTGGAAAATTCATATAAGTAAAAATATTTTCAAATACCTACTAATTGTTTGGGGAGAAGAAAAAAAAAATACTCGAGAAAGCACTGCTAAATACAAAAGAACAATTTTGTAGAAAACAATGTGAAAACAAGCGATGTGTCGCTAAACGACAAGTTCATTCTTTCTCACAAACTCGCTGGTTTTCACTATAGCTGCCTTTTTAAATAGCCTGTACAAATTTATAAACAATGTCGTACAGAAATTTCATTCACATACAGACAAGTATTGGTAGAAAAGATCGCACCCCAAAAATTACAGCGTATTCACACAACTATAGATTAATGACGGATCCGCTTAAATAGTCACATTCACCAACACGGCCTCTGCAAAAGTCAAAACGCTACTTAAAACTTTCTACGTTTTGCTGTAAAATAATTGCTGTGTACAGAGTACAAAATAAATAAACACACAATTTCATGGCACTCAATGTAACAATTATTTTTTCTCAGTTATTCACATCTACAAACAGTCGATTCTGGTTACTATATGATGAAACATAACAGTAAGAACACCGAGAAAAAAGTATCTACATGGTCCAAGTGTACGATTTCTGAAATTCATATCCCCGGGGTTCCAATCTCTTGGTCTTACCAGTCAGGGCTCCTACAAAAATTCATTTGAATGAATCTTGGCAATCAATTTCTACTACAGTAGTAGTCCCCCTCTAATAGGATCATGGTGACATGTCACCCCTTCTGTCAAATAATTCTGTCCCCATTGCAGGTGTCCTTTGGTGAGAGGGAGGATTAAAGGCATTCAGAGTACTTGCTGCCAAATAATTCTGTCCTTATTAGACAGGTGTCCTTTGGCGAGTGTCTTTAAAGAGAGGAACCACTGTATAGGGCCTCCGACGTCATGCAAACCTGAAGCGGTGAATTTTGCACCGCTAATGTCACCGCAGCACAATGTCTGAGCCCAGGATTACAAAGCTTCATTGCCCGAACTGGAAATCGCGCAATTTTAAAACCTAACTGCCAGTTTGTATACATGGAAGTGTTGTTTAGCCAGTGAAGATGTAATCACTGTGACAACATATTTATGATAGTGATGATATAATTTGTTTGTTGGCGATATAGGTACACGCAACAACACTGTGCTGGCTATACAGATGTACACAATTGTAACTTGACCCTGATCACTGAAATCTAATGCCAGACCTAAGGCTTAGCATGCATTGCTTGCAAAGTGTTGTGCAGTACTTCCAGATGGACAATACCTTACCCACAATGGCAGAAGGCAGCTACAGTTTACAGTCATTTTTTTCCTGATAGTATACGCGTAATCATATATGTTGGATATCCATAACATCCAAAATTACAGCAACTTAAATTTTAATTTAAACTTAAATAATTTTCAACCAAGTGCCATTTGCAGCGCATTCGGAGAAACAAATCATTTTCCAATTAACCCCTATTCCAATCAACAATATTGCACACTTTCTTGCTGAGTTTGAAATTCTGCTGCGCAACTTAAATATCAACCAGGCTTTTGTACGCTTTTCCAATGTATAAATTACTACTTGCTACTCGACTTGACTTGCTGCTTGATTTGTGTCATTTTTTGGACAAGACCAGGATAGCCGGCAGTCATTTCACTTTTAACCTCCCGAGTGCTTTTCCCCCTAGCACTTGTCATTATACCTTTAATTTTTTGTTAATACCGGTATACACACCCCAAAACACTTTTTTTGACAACTTATTGAAATGCATGCGCTTAACAAAAATCTGAAAAATGCTCATTGGACACATACAAAATGGTAGCTACTAGGCAGTGGCAATGCCATTCTTGTTTCAGGAGACGATGGAAGCAAAAGAAAACATGCTTGCCCCCTGCACTCAATTCACTGGCCACATAACTTATAGAAGAATACAACACAAAATAAAGCCACAGACCTATTGCTATCATTACTCTGCAACAAAACAAATATGCGATAATTCTGCTTTTGGACAATTCCACATCTGTATATTTTTCAATCCTTTGGGATGCGTCTAAGTTGCAAAGGTCAGATCTACATCATGGATCCGATCAAACTGTTAACAGGTTGCTAGACTGACTAAAACAAAACTGTGATGATCAAACTTCTTACTTCAATTATTTTAAACATGTTCGATATCAGACACTATTTATGTTATACAGGGTTTACCTTTTTAATGGCCAACCAAAAACGTCTGATGAACAATATATTTGCAGTTGCCAGGTTTTTATTTTATCAATTATTCTGACAAGTGGTTTGGAGGAGGAACATCTTTTTTAAAACGTTATCCATAATTATTTTTTCAAAACTTCGGCTGTGGAGCATAAATTTTAACAAAGCCTTCTTTGACAGTGGTGTTAAAAACAAAGAGTTTCTTATTTACATATCATTTTTTTAAATAATCATAAGATTTCTACAGACATCAAATCTATTTTACACTTTTATGACATATTCATTGCTGCCATTTTAATTTTCAATCGGTAAACTCCCTTTAATCACATGCCGTGAGCATTAAACAAAACTTAATCTTTCCACTTCATGTTACCTATGGAGGTGATACCAACGCAAACCGTTTTAGCGTTTATGCAAAAACAAGAGACATCCAACTGAAACAAGACTCAATATCACTGCATTTTAAAGACCTCCTTCAAAATGCCCTTAAGTAGACCGTCTATTTTTGCTCGTTTCTGGGAGCGAACACACAAAGCAGGAGAGACGATTGTGCTGTGCGGCCTTTCCTTGTTTTGAATCTCCAACGCGTTGCACACGTGCCGGGTAGCCAGCTCCCGTTTCAGGCCATGGGAACCAAACACCGTGTTTCTGCTGCCACTGAAGACAAAGGCCAAGACACCAGAGAGAATCTTCGCGAAGCTCCGCTGTGCTTCTGGGATTCCATACTTGGATATCGCTGGACTTTGTGTGTGATTTTTTTCCCTCACTTGTCAACAACCTAGGTCTCGTTATTTGAGGAAGGCTTTGTAAAGCAGCGGAGATTGGTGTGTTTCTCTCTCTTGCTCCAGTAAAAACAGAACATCACGAACGTTCACTCGCTTCATTCGCGGCCGTAAAACCTGAAATTTTGAAAGCGTTCTATGTGTACTATTCATGCTTACCCCAAACATTTCAATAATACCAATACCGATTCATCATATGTGACTCATTTAGATAGTCCCTATTTCGCAAAACACTGTCTCAGAAAATACAAATTTCATGTGAAACTATTTGTTCCCTGCCAATAATCAACAGAACTAAACTCAATCTATGGCACCAGTCTTTGAGAGATTTGTAGGGCTGAGGTTTCTCTATTATGTAATCTACATAACCAGAAATATCTTACACCAGATATCCATATACAATTTATAGAAAGCACAAATACGACAAACATCGCACCATGCCACATCACACAGTGGCGACACACAGTTATCACATCTGAAGCTACGTGTATTTGGAAGAAGCAAAATTCATGGCTAAGTATGTTAGACATACTGTACAAATTGCGTACTCTAGGGTCTCAAAGAAAGATGTAATGCTATTACTGTTTTATCTTTTCAGACCCCCCCCCCCCCACTCCACCCCCCCAAGAATTCTGTGCTCAGAAAATGGTAATTCTGCGCTCAGGAAATGCAAATTCTGCACGCTCAAATTTCTGTGTTCACAACTGGAAATCTTGCGCTAAAAAATGCAAATTCTGAACTCAAAAACAGAAATGGGACTCTAAACAGACCGCCCAGAATTCTGCACTCAGAAAATGGAAATTCTGTGCTCAGTAAACAAAGTCTACCTCTACAGTGTACCATGGAAGTCGGCTTTTTGGCAATTTTCCGTGGCAAATCAGGCAAGTCCATGTAATTCTGTACTGCTGTGTTCAAGTTGAAATGCCACACTTAACTACGCAATGGCAGATTTGTGCAATCTGGGAGGGATTGTCGTTTAAGGCTTCCACAGAACTAAGACCACCTGAGCTTTAATGATCGTGATTGGTCTGTGATTTTACAACGCGGCCGGGTAGTGTAGTGGTTGGAGCGTTCTCCTGGCATGGGGGAATTTGGTGGTTCGATCCCCAGCCGCGTCAAAGAAAAGATGTTAAAATTTGAGGTTCTGCTGCTCTGCTTAGCGCTCAGTACAAAAGATTTAGAGACTGTATGGCCAGCTCGGAATCAGAATAATTGTCTGGGTTGTGACATCACTGCTTACCCGTGGCATGGTGTTTCAGCGGGCTAGCACTATAAAGACTGGCCGCAGGTCTGACTAGTACAAGGCGGGTCCAGTACATACACACCAACACCTACATACACGACTTTGTTCATAGATCAAGTCATCGAGCTTGATGATCCTTGTTCTCGTCGCTATGAGACCAGAATAATGTCAAAGCGACCTGAAACCTCAAATCCCTCACTCACTCTCCCATTTTACGCTGTAGTACTTACTGCTGTACGTGGTCCAGTGCTGCTGCTCCCGCCTACTAGACTTGACAGAGATCCGCTGCTGCCAGCCTAAAGGAATAAAGCAAACCAGTGTGAATAGAACTCACTTCCACTTCACAGACTGCTTAATAAATAGTATATGCTTGAAGCCTACATCTGATTTCTTTGGATAGCAGCATCAAAACACAAGACTTTTAGACTCAGATGAGTCCTTATATTGCTATACTGTAGCGATGATCTGGTCATAACTAATGTTATTGGTAATGACCTGATTGCAGCATAACTGGAAGCAACTGGTAGGTGGCAAAACCTGCCTTGCATGTAACCACCAACAGCTCGTATGGCACACGATACTTGATGAATGAACTCAGCCTTTCTCCTTTACTGTTTACAATTATATTGCAAAGCACTTTGTCATAGATATGTAATGTGCTTTAAAGAAGCTTCCCTACAAAAGACCGCTGTCATGAAAGATCAACGTCTTGCCAGACTGGATCTCAGGCTGAAGGACCCTACAGTTAAATGCAGTTGAATCGGTCACTAGATTAGTCTCTCAAGACACTCACCTGTCTTGAGAGACCACACTGTTATGACCGGTGGACTGCCTTTTAAGATAGGTTCCACTGTATGACTCATCAATAATGTGTTGCGTTTTTATGCAAATATTGGCTAAATATTTCGGTGAACCATACTGAACATACGCATACAAGATTCATATTGCAACTACAAACACTTAAACTTTCACTATTTAAGCTTGAGCACATTTAGCTAATAGAGAAAACCATGTCATCACATCTTCCCTGGTAAATACTCAGAAACTATTGTAGAGCAAAAAAACAGATAAAAATTTAGGTCTCGGGGTGGTTATACAGCCCCAAATAACTTACAGCCGAGTCATCCAGTTTCCTTTTCTTTCGAGGCCCAATAGCTAAGAGAGCGGTCTGGTTGGCTTCTCTCTGTCTCAATTCCTCCATCTCAGCTTGTTGCATCTAGTATAGCATTGACATTTATTCAGAATTCACTATAATATCTATTTATTTTTGATGCCTGAGAAATATTTCTAAGAATAAAACTTAAAATATTTTGACAAAAAGCAGCAAATATTTATTATTTAATAGTTAATAATTCTAAGATCTCAAATTGCCTTTAGATTTTAATGAAACTGATCACGATGAACTACTTCTTGGGTCACAGTAAGTTTTTACAACAGCCACAAAGCTAACATAACTGCGCAATGAACAGCCATTATTTTGCATACCAGTTTCTTTTACCATATGTAAGAAAAAATTATGATCTTCCACAAATATTCAATAATGATATTAAATGAAAGTCAAGCTTATGAATTGGGGAGTTGTAACCCACGAACCTGCATTGGTACATAAAGGACACTTAATTGTCAAGATTATTACTTCATCAAAACGCACACAGCACTGCGCCACCGCACACTTACAGCTTTGGCTTTCTCCTTCAGTTTCAGTTGTTCGGGGTCTTCGTGTTTCGTCCGACTCTACAAAATACAGAAATACCAGTAGAAACTTGACATAGTCCATTACCAGCATATATAAACATCACTCAGTTTAAGTTAACACTGCCATTATTAAATCAGTTCCTATGGCCAATGGAAAAAATAACATTAACAGCATCTGATATCAATTTTAACTGGGTAAACAGATAAGTTATACTTTAACCCTGTTTAATACAAATGTACAACCTACATGCACGTCACTATAGAACAACACCTCGAAATGTTTGATGAGCTGTTCACCATCTGCCTTGAGTAAATTTTTGATAGTATTTTGCTGTGGTATCAATGAGGCTTGCACAGAAAGTTTTATAATAGTGTGAACTCCACATGATTGATAACCAACATAATACTACTCACCTTTGCTATTCGTAATAAATTCTCTCTTTCTGTCTCTTCCTTTCGTTTCTTTTCTAATTTTTCTAGCTCCTCTAGAAACTTGAGTTGTGGTCGGACTTCTCCCGTGATTTCATATTTGGGATCCACCTGGAGCAGGGTATTATGTAATTAGAGAACTCTGTTAATCAAAACAACCGTCAAAATACTCATTAAAAGATAAAGCTGTAAAACACTACTGCTTTAATAGCAGTTCTAAACCGCACTGTTTTAGCAGCTTTTCTGAGAATTGATCTGTTCAGCTAATCATTATACAGTGGTCCCTCTATTTTAAGACCACCCATGGGGTGAAGAAAATGTGCTCTTATATTACAGGTGGTCTTAAAATAAAGAGATCATTTAACACAGAAAAATGCCCTTTGGGATCCAATCAAGCAGTCTTATAATCAAGGGTGGTCTTAAAATCGAGTGATGTAAAAATGACGGACTACTGTGTAATCTGTGTATTGCCTTGTATTAAATGTAATAAAGACATTACAGTCTGGAAAAAAATTTAAGTCTCCTAATCACTTTGGCAGCCACTGTCTGTGTTCTCTACACTTAGAACAGTTTCAGACTTAAGAAATTTTCTAGATACTGCCCCTCGTTGCGCCCCGAAACTTACTTTATATAATTCCACCCTATGTTCGGCTATGATGTCTAGTTTTTCTATGACGGCGCGTAACCTCTCTTGCGCCGCGTGGGATATGAGATTGGTAACATCCTGAGGTACGGTGTCCAAACCGTGCTTGGCAGCTGAGAAAGAAAGGTAAGCAAAGGGTTAAAATTGACAACCATGGAAGTAAGTTCTGTATATTATAATACTGTAAAGTTATTAATGTTCGCGGAGATTAATGTTTGCGTTTTTGAGACAAAACCCCATTTGCAAGGATCAATATTTGCAATTTGCTCAGGTCTTGTTAATTATCTAGGTAAATGAATCATATTTGCGGGTATTTCTTTTTGCGATTTAAAGATGGTCGTAAATTTCGCCAATAAAAAATCCCTCGCAAACATCATTGAATTTACAGTACCAAGAACTTTCACTATGCCAAGCCAGTGTCATATAAATATTTCATATTCAAGTAACTGGCAAACAGTTCTTGACTGAAAATAGATTTCATGGAGTTCTCTTTACACTTGCAAATAGACGCTACAGAGCAGCAACAGTGGAACTAAAAACAAGATATGGTTTAAAACTTAACATTTTAGAATATCTTCAAACAGGTACAATTGAACCAAACAAGTATTGCTCTAAGAAGAGATACTGAAATATGACAAATACCCACAATAAACACCTAGATGTATGGTTGGCAAGAAAAAATATTCTCTCAAAACAATAATTTTCTTAACTTTCCAAAATCATTTTAAAATAAACTGATTCCAAAGATACTCTAGTTCCAAAGAATTTTTTTGTGATTTTAAAGACACAGTTGATCTGTACATCACTCTGTTCTGTGGTAGCTACCGATGGCGTTTATCCTTGCTGTAAGGGCCTGGGATTGCAGGAAATACTGGTCTTTGCACGATCTCATTTGCCCCGTCATCAGCTCTGAGTTGGTGGCCATGATGTTTCGGCTCTCCTCGTTTAAGTTAACTCCGCCCATCGTGGCAACGTCATTGATGTCATCGTCATCTCTGAAATGAGTAAACATAACAATGTCACTGCCAAAGGAGAGCTTTTTAAAACATAAATTTGCACTGTCCCTACTGTTTATAACTTACTATGTTCTTATTTTTACTGAACCATATTTAATCATCATGCAGCTATAACATGCAACTTCACTGTAAAGGGATCTTTAATGGGTGCATTTTGACCAAAGGTGCCAAGGACTGGCATAAATTTGTGTAAAGACCACTTCACTTTTTTGTAAAGACTACTTCAGTAAATCCTGTTTGAAAGACCGCATTCCTGGCAGAAGGACCTACAATTCAATAACTGTCACCAGAGGCTACCTGTCCTGAGAACATTTTTTTTTATTTGCTAACAGGGCGGCCTTTTAATTTCAAGACTAAGATTTGACTATCCTTTTCACAAGGGACAAACTTGCTAGAGCAGACAGACTCTTTAGAGAGGACAAACATATTGGTAGCAAGCATATTTGAATGTATATGATGCTCCCTGTTCTCAAAAGTCGCCTCTGTCGTGCGGGCATCATTATTCGTTGGGGGAGGGGGAACTACTGTATTTGAATCAGAAAGAATTGTGGAACATCAGGAGCTGAATAAATTCACTCAGTCACAAAGTGACACGTCCTAATACTACTTAGCTGATTTTGAGGCAATGTAGCCTCAGCCGTGTGACAAAAGCGTCTATTCGTTGAACTACAAAAATGGCGCATCGGTTCCGCTTTCTTACTTATGTATGCTTTGCGC
>JAAUYG010091994.1_pt1 | contig 12058 bp, 10 predicted proteins | sample 7278091 | NCBI WGS metagenome assembly JAAUYG01 (sample SAMN14350201, study PRJNA611818) | marine sediment metagenome | isolation source: surface marine sediment (0.6m) | place: French Polynesia: Moorea | collected 2018-08 | reverse complement strand
TTATAACTATAGTACGTTGAAAAATATTTTCCATCATACATTTATAACTATAGTACGTGGAAAAATATTTTCCATCATACATTTATAACTAGTATGTGGAAAAATATTTTCCATCATACATTTATAACTATAGTATGTGGAAAAATATTTTCCATCATACATTTATAACTATAATATGTGGAAAAATATTTTCTGCGAATTTTCTCATGTGTTTCTATGGGTCATACATTTGTAAAAAATCAGTACCGGTAATGATCATGATGATATCATTTTTGGTTTTCCGGTTCTAAGATCACAGTGTCCTTGTTTTGAAGTTTGCACAGCACAAAGTTCGGTAGAATATTATTGCACAAACGTAATGAACTGGATTGCCCATACATGCAGTTATTTATTCTTCACACAAACCGTAGTGTTACATCAATATATACATCATGTACAATGCTGTTGGTATGAATTTATTTCATATCTTGTGACACATAATTATACCATTTGAAATGTCCATAAAGCATTCTTTTTTTAGCTCCGCTTTGTGGTACATACTACTAGTATACAGCAGAGCACAGGCATCACGGAAAGTACATTGCATGAATTTATGATAAGTTACTTGTTCTGAATGGTTCGTATTAAGCAAAATGTGGAATTTCTGAATAACTAAAGGAATTTCAGACAGGTTGAATACACACATCTAAGCTCCGACTGAAGAGCTCTTGAAGAGATACATGTACATGTATGTCTTGTTTAGCATGTTTATTGCCAAATCAGAATATCCTTTTACATGCCCACGGTTCTGTAATGCACTCTTCCTACCATAGCACAAATTAATAGCATTATGAACATTACAAGATATGCTGTGTAGCACATTTAAGATCACCCGAATAGTCTGAGTGTCTATTGACAATGTTGACGTGTCCTGAGGCTTTTCGACCGTCTCTCATCGGTTGTTTCAGAGGACTTTTCTACTGTGGCTAAAAGTACATTGGAGAAACAAAACTTGAAATCCGGATCCATGGGATCGGAAACATTGAGCACCACACATCACACTATTACACATCCGGAATGCAGCAATGAAGAAACCTATACCCACATTAATCCAAGGTGATAAACATACGCATCCTAAACTAGTGGCTGTGCATTACAATTTAGGAGGTCATTCCCTCAAGGATTTCAAAATACAGATCCTGGAAATGCTGCCTGGAGATCCAGAAGATGAGACATCTAGATGAAATACCGTAGAGACAGGAAAAGTTACTGGATCCACCAACTTCGGACCCTTACACCTAGGGGTATCAATATACACATATGAATTCTTTGCATGTTGCCTTTTGTTTAATTGCAATATCTGCTGTTTGGCGCTTTGTGACCTTTTTTCTGACTTGATGCTGCATGCTTGCATGTACATTGTATGTGTGTTTGTTTCATGTATGTTTATGTTACGATATTTGTGAGATGAGCGAGTTTCACCTGATTGAACCTTTGTCTCCTTACAGATTGAAGACGGGGAAGGAGTGGCTACAGCCATACACCAGCTGAAAGAAGAAAATGTAAGAATCAATATTAACTTTCTAAAATAAAAATACCTTCTCTCTGAAGTTGACATATACATGTGTCCACAAAAGTGACTTTATTCTGATTTTGCAGCAAATATATGTCGCTAATTAAAGTATTATTAATATGTTTATATATTCATTGGTTTAAATAGTGTATATACGGGCACTAGGCAGGTACTTGGAGATTTTTCTTCATTTCTTCAACTTTAAAAACTTTTAAAATATTTTTGAAGCTTTTTCTCCTGTGAATATGGGAATTTCTGATAGATGAGTAATTGTGGTATAATGAGCTTAAATGGATATTTATATAAAGAAACATGTATTAGGATTTGGTGGTGATAGGAAATCCCTTAATATGGTGTACATTTACATATATACATACCCTTGTTGAAAATTGCCTGTTGTAACACCTTATTGATTGGATTTCTTCAGACGTCTCTACAAGAAAAAATCTCATCGACGGAGGAAACTCTCAAAACCCAAGCATCGGAGCACCAAAACAAGGTTGAAGACCTGCATAAGCAGCTCCAGGAGCAGAAGGCATCGGCCCAGGAGGTGCAAGACCAGTGCAGCAAAGCGCAGGAAACATTAAGAAAAACCGAAGAAAAGCTCGGGCAGGAAAAGGCACGAAGAGCGGAAGTTGAATCCGATCTCAAGCAAAAGGTATCGTATTTCATATGCTGGATTCTTATGTCTTATATGGGCCTCATTTTTGCTAGGAAATTCTATGCACAGTGGTGGAGCTAAGCTTTGGTGGAAGGGAGGATCTACGAATCACTGTAATGTCAAATGTACATCAGTTTTCTGCATCACAGAATAAATGAGGCTGGGTTTGAGGCTATATATGTACATGCCGACATCTAGGGCTCTACATGGGGAAAAAACGAAGTGCGACACAGCCACTTTAAAAGTTGTAGAAGTCCGACGTGGGCTTTTATAAAAACTGTAGAAAGTGATGTCAACGTCTTATAAAATGTGACATGGCGACATAGGGAAAAAATAAAAAGTGACATAGCATAAATTATTTGGACCCATGTGGAGCCCTACATCTGCAAGCCAATGTGTAATTTGATTTGATTGGTTGTCTGTCTCTTAGGGTAAGAGACAAGTTAAAAAAAACCTTCCACTGTACATATATGAAAAATTAATATGGTGTCATGGGTTCTGTTTCTGAGCAAGAGAACGTTACTTAACCCTTTCTCGCCAGGAGTTGGGAAATTCCAACTTTTTTATAAACATTAAGAAATGTAACTTCAACAAAGAATTAAAGATTTGGACAGGAAAAGACGAAAAATACTGCAAGGAAAGAAAGAGCAAGAAACAAGAAAGCAAAGAAAAAAGAATAAATAAATAAATATAAATGATTAAATTTATTTATTAAATAAATAAATAAACAAAATTTGCCTATATATTTTTGGATATATTTTTAGAATCAGTAAATGGACCGCAAATTTTGTGGGTGCCTACATCTCTTTGTCTACCCCCCCTCCCCCCAACACACACTTGACAGCAATCAGGACCAAGTTTGCTAAAAAATAAAAATCTGTTGCAGTCTGAGCAGTTACTGGAATCAGAAGCGTCCAAGCTCAGTGTGAAGGCGGAGCTTCAGAACACCATCCAGGAGATCCAGGGACAGCTGCAGGAGAAGAGTCTGGAGTTGGCACGCTGCCAAACTCAGCTGGACCAGGTATAGTACATCACTGGTTTGATCACTTTACTATAACCGATACCTTCAGTACTAATCACTGGTTCGGTATGTCAACATTAAGAGATTTTCAGTTGCATCCGTTTGCATTATCGACCAATTCTTATTGCCTGTAGAGTAAGATATATAAGCGATAAATGAAATTGTACATGTACATTGTATATGTCATTGTTATACAGTGAAACCTTCGAAATACGACCGCCAGGAGCCTCTTTCTCAAAAAATCGTCCAGTCCACTCTTGTGATCTTAAGCATGGAAAAGACAATGGGTACCAAGGTGATTAGTGAACTTAATGCGGTTTCTAGACTTAAGATTTTTCCAGAAAAACTGTCCCCTGTGCTTGAGGCTAAATTGGTCTTAATTAAGCCCGGGGTGGCCGTATACCATTTGTTTGTCAGTTTTGGGTGATAGCCAGTACATGTCTGGTGGTACACGTCATTGCATTTCTGGAGATTGTCTTACTGCAGGGTTACATTCTACTATTAAAATTGTGTGAAATGGGTTCGACATTTCACCAGGCTGACTCTGATGCTGAGGTACAGAAAATATTCCACTGTTCTGTTGAAAGGTTCATAATTAAATGAGTGTTTCGATTGCTGGTATTTGCTTTTTAATTAATAATAATAATTAAAGCTGCATGTATTATTGTATGCTGATATTGCATATTAGAAACTTACCTTGTATTGATTTAATAATTGGTAGTTAAAATTTGCTCTATGTTCATATGCTTTTAGTATCCTGTTTGCCATGGACAGACGGAGTAAATGCACAGCCATATTTTTTTTTTCCAAAATTTCCATTCATATTATCGTTGTCTTTAGCAATATTGTTATACCTTTCAGACCAGTAAAGACTTGGAGAAGCAGCGAGATCGGTCTGCCGAACTGGAAGGGAGCGTAAGGGAACAGAACATCAAATGCAACCATTTACAGCAGCGTGAGGTCTCCTTGGATGTGGAACTGAAGGAAAAGGTAACAGCCAGGGAACAATTTACTTTCAAAATTTTGTATGCCAAAGAAAATCTAGCTTTGAAGAAATTGGTATGAAATGTTCGACGTAATAGCATATTTTAATATTAAAAATTGCTATACGTTGTTGAACTTGTGTAGCATTTATCTGATCTTGTGTAGCAAACTGCACCGCTACACCAGTTAAATTGTTCCCTGGCAACATCTCTCCTGGTGACATGCTAAAACATAGAACAGTCCTGTCTTAAAGGGCCAGTTTCTCAAAAGTCCCCTAGTGTTCTTAAGCCTGGAAAAGACAGTGGTTACCATGGTGATTAGTGAACTTGTCCATTTCTAGACTTAAGATTTTTCGAGAAACTTCAAAATCCCTATACAGGAAAAGCTCAGAAATGAAGACCTCCCATAGTCCAGCCTGTAGTGGTCTTAATTCCGAGGTGGTCTTTAATTCTGAAACACCGTAGGTTTAGTGTGCGACATATTGTCGATGAGTAAGTGCGCTTACTTGTGGGGTGGTCTAAAGGTGTGTTAAAGTGGAAAACCTGTCTGGGCAGCAGAGATTGGCATTTTCTGATGGATGCAATAGGTACTGTACAAGGCAAAATTTTTTACCCAATCACATTGCTGAACTTGGTGACTGAAGTCAAAATTTTAGACTTTAAGTATTTTTGAGAACCTCACAGCCCAGTATCATTATCAGTTAAATTTCATCTTCCTATATAAAGTAATACCGGTATGTAATTTATTGATTCAGTGTATTTGTGGCTATTCTGAAGTATTGATTTTGAAGGGTGGTAGGCCTTCTTTGCTGGACATGCGTGGCATTCTGTATACACATTATTGTATGGGCTGATTTCTTCCTGCTTGAATAGGAGTAAAGCTCCGGGTCATATTTGTACGAGGTATAAACAAGATTTTTGTGTTAAAATTATGATTACACACTATACATGCCAGTGAACTGGCCTTTGCTCTACGTTTCAGACATCAACTTTGACTAAACTAGAGTCAGCTAAAGCAGCACTGCAGTCAGCCTTGGAAGGCCAGATTGACAGCTTAAAGACCAATCTGCAAGGCCAGGAGGCGGAGCTTGGCAAGGCAAGTAGCCAATGGGAAGGATTTCTCAGTTTTCAAAATGGAAATTTGTATTTTGGGGAGCGAAGGCTATATCCATGTACATGTATATCACTTATTAGAGGGTTTATAGTAATTCTAGGTTCATTGTACTATTCTCATGATTCTAATTAAATTCTGTTAAGTATAAAGAGAATCAAACATAATGTCATGTAGCGTTCCTTCAGTCCTTCCGTCGCAATATGTAAATCAGTGTAATGTTCTTCAATTATAGGCGATATATTATTTTAGAACCAAGGAAATGTACAAGACGTATGGCATGGGAAGAAGCAAGCTCTACAGATTTTCACAGAGATTAAGCCTGCCAGATTATTGCTGATAATCCGAACAATAATGGTGGGCACTAGGCAGTAATTGTGATCATACATCTGCGCAGAAATTTCGCTATCATGAGAAATTCGGTGTTTATGGTTGTATGAAGTGATTTTCGGACAAATTTAAAGAAAAAAAAGACTGATATAGTATTGCAATAAACGTACCTAACAAAATTTGATTCTTATTGTTGCAGCTAAATACACAATTAAAAGACATCCAACAGCAGTTTAAACAGAAGGAAAACGATCTGAAGGATTCGAGCAATAAGATTAACCAGTTGCAGCAAAAACTGGATAAAGTGCAGAAACAACTTAGTTCTAAGGTAGGAATAGCTACTCACTGTAAGGCAGAGGTCTGTATGAAATCTAACTGGTCAAGTCTTCTATACAGAGTATGCTTATAACCCTAGAGTTTTGGATATGTATTCTGAGCTAGTGTATGGGCAGCCTTGACGCAGTAATGAATACGGTGCAAACTCCAACTTTGGCTATGTGGTGAGCATCATATTGATTTTGTGGACAGTGGTTCCTTTCTTAAAGGTCACTGTCAACAAGGGACACCTCTTTAATTAGGACAGAATTATTTTGCAGCAAGTATAATGAATGTACTTAATCCTCCGTCGCATCAAAGACTATCTCTTTAAAAAGGACAAAACCGTTTGGCAGAAGGGGCATCCCTATTGGAGGGTGACTACTGCATATATATATTTGTATTTTGTAGTGAGGAATTGAAAGTGATTATCTGTGTTAAAGTTACGGTATTAGTTCTATGAAAGAGCAGCAATGTTAAAACTTGCATCTTTTTTGCTCCTGCAGGAGGAAGAACTAGAAAAGTTGGAGTTATCCAATGAAGAAAACCAGAAGCAGCTAAAGATTGCACAGAGCACATTGTCTGAGACGACAATACAACTTGAGAAGGTACAATTTATGGAGCCTTGATACAAGAGCATTGAGTACTAGTTTAAAAAACTCACATTTGATCAACCTCATAAAAGCATACATCTGAGGATTATGTGTTTTGAATGCAATGCTCTTATACACCGCTGAATAGTAAGACATGCTGTTCCCAAACATTGCTGGCTTATCACAGATGACACTGCAGGAATAAAACTAGATTATTCATTCATCGACAACAGTGATATTTTGTTTGTAAATTCTGTTGACATAGTCAAATTTTGGTTCAATTAATGGGCAGGCCTTACTTTGGGACTTTGTACATGATAAAATCACCAGTACATGTACATGATAATATCACATCAAAATACAAGTTACATAACTGCTGTACTTTTTGTGCTTACAGACTCAGTCGCGGCTGGAGAAAGAAGTAGAAAATGTGAAAGAGCAACAGGAGAATACCAAGAAAGAAGCCAGCGATATACAGAAACAGTTAAAGAGCGAGGTAGGTGAATAATTGTGGTGTTGAAAAAAGAAACTTTTACAATCTCGGTCCTTTCTGTTTACCCTATGTTAATGATTAGAAAAAAAATAATTATCATATTAATGATTAGAAAAAAAATACTTATCATATAAGTTTATATGGTCAAATAATTATTATAATTTGAGAATATAACTTTCATTTTCTAGATGATATATAATTCAGAATAAATGTGTACAGCATATATATGTTTGTTTTCCTTGCCAGTAATATATGTCAGAGTTAAAATCTGATTTTATGATAGCGGTTTGACATTATGTATGTATGACAGAAAATTTGGAAATACTAATTCCTTCAAACCAGGTTCTAACTTTACCTATAAATGGTAATGACCAGTTCAGACAAGCAGTAGTGACCCCTGGTGGCGTTTCCTTAGAACATTTGCAAAATTGCAAATTTACATGATCGAAGGGTGATCATAAAATTTTCAAGTGAGACAGATGACAGGAATGTGGTATTATAATAATAATACTACAGTAGTCCCCCTCTAATAAGGCCACCCTATTTGCCAAGAAAAAATTGCTGGCACACTAGCGAGGTGGCCTTTGGTAAGAGCGAGAATAAATACATTGATAGTAATAGCAGCAAAGATTTATCGGCATGTTAGAGAGGGTGGCCTTTGTTGAGAGTGTCCACTACAAGAGGGACAAATACATGTATATAATATGTAAAATCACTTCACTTAATACAGTAAGTTCCACCATTATAATGTAATTACAGTGGAACCTGTATATAAATACCACCTTAAGGATCAACAAAACGTGGTCCTTATATACAGGTGACCTTTATATGCAGGTTCAATAACATGAAATGTATGCCCGTTGCCCATGGGGACCTGTAAGATCTGGTCTTTATAAGTAGGTGGTCTTTATGTACAGGTAGTCTTTAGAGAGTAGGTTTGACTGTAATGCGAAAAAGAGCTGAGTGGAATCTCACTTTTCAGCCACCTCAGAATAAAGACCACCTCCTAGCACATGTTGTACTAAGCTACATTTTCAATGTGTAGTAGTCCAAGAAATAAAGACCACCATACAACTAAGACCAGTTTATATCAGTCCTATGGAAGATCTTCTTTCTGACTTGCCACTGTCCTTAGTTCCTTGATTTGTGTAAATGTGACTTAACCACTGACAAGAGGCCTTTCTGGGTGGTGCAGATTGTGCATTCTCAATGCTTACCTTTCTCATTGGTTTGCAGATCAGCAACTTGGAGAAATCCAAGAACGACATCACGGCAGAAAAACACGAACTGGAAAAAGCCTTGACTGAAACGAAGTCAGCTAAAGATGCCTCTGCGAAAGAAGTGGAGGAGCTTAAGCAGAAGCTCTCATCTGAAAAGGTGGGTGCTAAAATTTATCGGAAAACAAATATCAGGAAACAGTCAGGCGAAGAAGTTCTATTCTCTTACAAATGATATTTTATGGAGCACTAAACATACTGAATGCTATTTTATAATGTAACCGAAAGCCCCAATTGGCCATTAGTTAAGTTTAGTGGATTCAAAGCCTACGTATATAGTGAAATTTGGTGTTAAAGACCACCCTAAAATAAGACCACCCCTGAGAATTAAGACTACTACATGTATAGTTGGTTGACCAAAAGTTTCACAGTTGCTTTATTTTGTTTCAAAATAATTACCACCACCTCAGATTTTTAACACTACTTATCGCCAACCCTCGGGGGGAGGGGGGGGGGGTAATTCTGGGATTTCACACTGTACAATGCAAAATGTATATCGACTGGAATTAACATTGTATTAAACCTAATAGAAGGAACCTCCTTAAGAGATGTGCACCCCACACCACCCACCACCACCTCTGCCGAAAAAAAGAACACCGCACACCACAGCTAAATCACAAGATCCTCAAGAAATAGTAAAATCCAAGAGATGTTTCAATCAGTTTGACTAGCGCACTTGCGCAAACTGCCATTTCCCTGAAAAATAAAGGCCTATGTCTGCAGCATGTACAGTAGTCCCTGTAATTTAAGACCCCTCCATTTAACAGTTCCTTCCGATTTAAGACCATCCATCAGTGACACCACTCTAAATTATTTTCAGTATAAATGTTGCACCCTTTTCAACTGACTTCATTACTGCTCATTCAGTAGACCTTGATAGACAATAGACATGAACTTGCACCTCTGCACTCGTGCAAGGGTGTGTCTTAAGGATAACAGTAAGGGTATTTACAAATCTCTATTAAGCCTCTCAAATATATTTAGAAAAATATACCCCACACCAGTATTTCGTCTTCTGCGGTATGTAGTAGTTTTATTTATTAAAGTGACTTGCGTTTACATTGTTCACATATATGTACAAACAAATGTACATAGTAAATACGCCCAGTCCATTTGGGCTTATAAGTCGCAGAATGTTTGTGCATCTCTTCATTTGTTTAGCTAATACTTATAGCAAGTAATTTGTAGCAACTAACGATTACTGGCAATTGTACGCTGTGCTCCAGAGCATTGTGTCTGAGCAGCTCATGAAGGAAAGAGAGCTGCAGCAATCCGTGTCCGAGCTTCAGGAGCAGAAGGGAGTACTCGAAGACAGAGTCACGGGTCTGGATCAGGCCATTGTCGCCATGACGACACAGAAACAGCAGCAGGAGGAGACGCTCACTCAGAAAGTAGGTCGTTAAGGAAGTGGACTGCATGGAAATTACCTCACGCCAAATATAAACTGAACTTCAAGGTTTATGAGCTACTAGATGAGTAGACTGAGTAACATAATTATGTAAAATGGAACCTTACTAAAGACCAGCCCAGAGATAAGACTAACCCAGAAACAAGACCACTCCAGAATCAAAGCCACTTATTAGTTGACCAAAAGTTATATACCAGTGCCATGTTATTTCAGAATTGTTGCCAAAGAGTTATGGTTACTTTGGGTGGTCACCACGGGTGGTATTAATTTTGTCTTAATTTTGGGGTGCAACTACATGTATGTATTAACTGTACTGTGTTGAGATAATACACTGTCATGCATTTAACTTAATTGTATCTCCCGTGTGTGAGTATGCTTTTATATAAAATCATTTGCATATAAAACAAAGTGATCGTGGGGGTGAATCATCATCATCATCAGCAGCAGCATCAGCAGCATCTTGCAGTAAAATTGGCAAGATCACTTTAAATGTGATGTTGCACCAAATAATCCTTATGATACGTAATGAAAATGGGGGAATTTGATCCTTTATACAGAGTTCTCATAATTAATTTATTATAATGGTGATAATTTCTCTAGGTACCTGTAAGTTAATACCTTATCAGATTGTTAGCAACTTATCATGCGTATTAGAGTTTAAAATACTAGTAATAAGAGTTATGGTGGTAATGGTACCATATGCTGATATAGTATACAAATGTATATCTATTACCCAGATCCAGGAACTGAGCAACAGGGAGGAAGGTGTTCAGGAGAAGCTCCAGACACGGGAGGAAGAACTCAAGCAAGTTCAGAGACAGCTCGGGGTGAGTTTGTTTGGATCAGCAGTGTACCAAGTTTATAACAACTTTAACTTTATGTTTATTAGCATCAAAGGGTCACTTAAAGTAATACCCTGTAAAGAAAAAGATAAATACACATGTACAAATGTACTTCCGTCACATTTTGCATTGGAATTAGAACTACTTTGACTTAATTAAGATAAATGTGTAATATAATCGACAGAAAAGAAATTGTTTGGAATAGGCTGGAAAAGTGGTTGGAATGCATGTAGAAATGCTAGATTACAGTAACACTTTTCTCAGAAGAGACTCTTGGGGGGCTTAAAATGTGGTCTCTCAAGACAGGTGGCCTTTCATGACAGATTCAATCACATCGAAATATTGTAGAACCTTTTGCCTAGAATATGTGATCTTTGAAGACTGGTGTTCTCACGGCAGTGGTATCTCAAGACAAGTTTCATTGTACAATATTAGAAAACTGGTTGCTGTAGGTAGGAAAATGGTTGAATGGTTTGCGCTAATTATACAGTTAGCGCGAAAAGAATATCAATTTCTGAGACTCTCCTAGAAACACTACTGTAAATTCATTAATGTTCACGGCGATTAATGTTTGGTGCATTTTTGAGACAAAACCATGTTCGTGGGGATTAATATTTGCAGATAGCTCAGCTCTAGGTACACATGAATTATGTTTGCAGGATTTCATTTTTGCGATTTAAAGATGGTCGCGAATTTTGCCAAATAATTCCCTCATAAAGATTAATGAATTTACAGTAGCACTCGGAAATGAAACCTCTTTTATATTTACCAAACAGAAGAGACATCAACTGTTTGCAAATGGTAGGTGCATTGTTCTGCAGGACAAGGTTGAGCAGTGCCAGACACTGGAAGAGCAGTTAACTTCAACCAACACATCGCTGAGCAAAGCGCAGGAGGAACTGCAAACAACACAGAAGCAGACGACAACTGCCGTGACAACTCTTGAGGAACAACTTGGAGAAAGCCAACAGGTATTTATGTTATATTAATTTAAGGGGAATGACCTTGGAGGTGGGGGAACAAACGATTGAGCATTGAAGTCATTTTCAAGCCATTCGTTAAATTGCCAGTACATGTACATGTACTACGAAACATATGATATACCAATATCATGAAACCGATGATGTAAGAATGCAGAAGAACTTTATATTTGGCTTGAACATGGTGAAGAATAATGTAACATTAGTTTATGTAATGCTTAAGTAACATTAGTTTGCTGTCTTTTTACATGGCTTTGGTGTAAAACACTTTATAGTCAAACCTTGTACAGTGGGTTTGGCAAGAATCAACTGTAAATACAAATTGCTTTAGCATAGTAATGATCAGATCCTTACTTAAGCAGTTTTAGCATAAAATTATGGAATTCATCACCTGATTCGGTTTCAAACCATAATTCTTTGCCTAGTGGGCCACCAGCCCACTCACAGCACTACTGGAAGCGAATGATCTCCTTACCCCAATCAGTAGCTTCC
>JAAUYG010298681.1_pt1 | contig 12060 bp, 13 predicted proteins | sample 7278091 | NCBI WGS metagenome assembly JAAUYG01 (sample SAMN14350201, study PRJNA611818) | marine sediment metagenome | isolation source: surface marine sediment (0.6m) | place: French Polynesia: Moorea | collected 2018-08 | reverse complement strand
TGTCTCAAGTAAACTCAAAACACTGTCTCTGGTAATATTCACACTCAACACGCACCCCCTCCACACACACAACTTACCCATTTCGCAAGTTTGGACTTGTTCGGTGCGACTGATGTTGGGAAAGCCTGGGATGGTGCCAGCGCCTCCCAAGGCTTCCACCAGAGCACAGGCACGAAACCCGTCATTCCAGTCTCTCTGAAATCATTTTTCCTCAAGTGATCTTTCACGTCTTTTCCTCACAAAAAACGTGTCTGTTTTGGTGCAAGATCAAAAACACGCACGTCGAAGTTGGTTGAGCGGCTCTCGGGTGAGACATCCATCAGGTAGGAATTGGCCCAGTTGAGCGTCGCATTGTACCCGACAGAGCGTTCTCCCTGCCCCGTCTCTCGCATGTCATCCTGACCCTCGTGCATGAAGTACGACACGTATGTCATGCCTGAGAGAAAGACGAACAGATAAAAAAAAGCACTTGATCCAAAATTTTGGTTTTCTTGTGCCCTAAAGTGAGCACAATTTCCCAAGGTCTTGGTCAAGTCCCACTGTTGTGGTCGCGAAACTGGCTCACCTGACAATTCATCCAAATCCGGAGATGCAAAATGTTCTGGAGACACAACGGAGGGAATTTTGAAAAATCTCTCTGCTTTTTCCATGGCCACTTTGCAATTGTCCGCCCTGCAAGACGACATGTCAAGATGGACGGTTTGACAGCACAAATTGGTTCCAAGATGTTCTCACCATGAAAGAAAAAATCCCATTTTTCGTACTTTTCTCTGGTGTTAACGTTCATCCATTCTGGAAACATCCCGGGTTGACACCATTCTATCACCCCTCTGAAAGGAGATGAACATGCACGAAAAACTGTCAATACTGTTCAGAATTGAGTCATGTCCTGACCAAGGCGTACAAAACCAATGTCTTCAACAAATGCACACAGGAATATATACTCACTGGAGTGCCTTTCCATCGTTCCAGTCTGTACTGAAATTGTACACGGTCAGGTGTGGGTACAGCACGGCGTTAATCCATTCCAGCATCAGCTTCTTTGGCAGACTTTTCCCTGTGGACCCAATCTGGTACTTGCGAATCAAGGTCCAGATCATTCCCAGAATCAACTTAAGGTTTCCAGACCGGATGTCTTCAGCACCTGAAGAGCAACAAGTACAAGTGAAAGATTCTGATTTGGGGTATTCATGAGTTTCTTAATGCAGTCATGTCCAGACAAAAATTCAAATTTGTGTTTCCTAAACTTTTTTCAACTTTTTTGTCGCTATTTTGTCTTGTGGAATGGAGGTTGCAAAAAAAAAAACTTTAAAAGAGAAGAAATCTAAGTTTCCCGGAGTGGTAGTTTTCTGGATTTCCCTGCATGACAGGCTAAATAAAGAACATTTGGATGTGAAATGGTTTGATGAACAATATCTTTCCTGGCACACAAGATTGTCAATGTAACTCTCAGAAATGGTTTGTCGAGTAAAATATGCCTTAAAGATTCTGAATGTCATGCACTGCCATCTCACCGCCTTATTTACAATTTTGGCTTTCTGTAAACAGAGTCAGCGAAGAAAAAGCAAAAGTCAGCAAACAACAAATCTTACATTTGGGATACCTGAGGCTTAAGGTGGGCTTAATTCAGCACTCCTAACCTGAAACTGTTTGCGACCGTAACAAAAACTTCATGTTTGCGTTCAGAACAAGTTTGCTTTCAGAATGATTCGAGTCCGTGGGTGCTTCAGATAAGTGGACTTTGGCGCCAAAGTAGTGCATCCGTTCCAAAACAGAAACACAGTGCACTATCATTTGGCATGCACGGTCAGTACTGGCATGTGCCTCCACCTCGGCTGACTGTCTCCTGCAGGAGCTCTGTGGCCTTTATAGTTTTTATTCCACTTCCTGTCCCCCATTGCAATGACTTCCAGATTTCCGTTTCCTCACTCCTCACTACAGTATGACAGGATGTATTCCACTGCATTTACCAATCTGACTGCAATTACTATTCCAGTTGAACACAAATTCACAGTCTTGCAGAAGTCCAAATTTGATTTTAAATGTATTCGCTTCCCATTTACATGCATGTTTTGCTTTGTTGTGGCCCAGGGAAATGCACCAATACTATGTCAATAAAAGAGGAGTGGAGTAGCAATTTTCATCCGCTGCAGGTCATGCATTTGAAGCACCAGAGCTTTCATCCTGAAAAATTAGACTTTGAGGTCACTCTCCCTGTGTGGGCTCAACTTATACTGGTTGCCGGAGCCCCCGCTTAGAACCACCCCAGGATGGCCTTCACTGGGAATCTCAGGTGCTAAAGCGTGGAGCTGTCTTGGATCACACATAGTGCGGCCAGTTTTCAAATGAGGAAACAAAGCCCACTGACCTATGTTGACCAGTCTGACGCCATCCTTTTCCATCGTTTCAAGAGCCAGAGCGAGGTTTCCACTGGCTTCGTAATGATTCAGCTCTTGCCCTGGTTTTCTTGCGCTGATGACCTGACACAGAAAAGAGGCAAACTATGAAGAAAACTAACTCGTGACCAAAAGGGCCATTGAACAAAATGTTCTCTTTGCCATGGGTGAAGGGAAAGTGTGTTATTTCTGTCAAAGCTTAATTTCAAAATGAAGTCTTACTCACACGGCCATTGAGTGGTTTTCGGGTGAGCGCCTTCATGAGAGCGCACAGCTTCTGCCCGTCTCGGAAGTCTCGCCGGACGTTAGCCACGCCCGTTCCCGACGTGCGCAACTTGTCATTCACCTGTCAAAGACGAGCAAAAAGTGAGACTGCGAAGCATGGAATCCTTGGTGTTTTGTCATTGGGAATTTCTGCGTTTAAGTTTGAACAGCTGCGTTACCCAATTGGTGAAAGTTGTTCTCTGTATCTCCACCCAGGGTTCGTGCTCGGGCTCTTCGTCGACGTCATCGTCATCAGAATCACCTCGGCCGGGAACAACAGACATCTTCACTCTGTTCAAACCTGAAATTCGAGTCACAATATTGTTTATATATATATTTAATCCATGGCAAATAGTGAATTCAACATTGTCGCCACATCAGTTGCATGTCAAGTGATTCCTGTGATCTTCAGTCTCAGTTGGCATAGAATGTGACTCTCCAAATTTCAAGATTAGAAAGGTATATACGTAAAGTCATGGCACAAAGAACGCACCAAAAACTTCATTGACTTTTTGATCCATGAAAGTTGAGAAATGTCTCACGAAATACAAAACATTTGATATCTTCCTCGTCGACGCAAGCACCATTGTGCCAAGCTGAGAGACTTGCAAAGCAGCATAAGTAGGCTACATGTACTTTGCCAATCAGAAAGAACATTGTTCGTTTGAAGACATCAAGCTAAAGTTCTTAATTTCAGATCATTGTGTTGGTGACTCTTCTGAACATTCAAGTTTGCTTACCTTTTCTTGTTGTTAGTGGCCTGTCTTTTGTTCAAGAAGAAATCAGCTGTACACAATTGGCTTCTTTCTAATGCAAATCAATCCAGAGTCTTGACATTTGTCCCATATACGTTCGCTTTCAAGACGGGTAGTGGCTACCCCAGTTATGGTACTGTTCAACCGGTGTATTGACATACATTGGCTGTCAGCTGGGAAGATTCTCTGATGTATCACTGTCCTTGGGTGGTTAGCTTGAGTTATTTTGTATTCAATTGCCCTGCCCAAATACTGTGTAGGGTTGTTCTTTGAAACTTCTGGGAAGGCATGGATGTTTCTTTCACGGCACGATCTTTGCTTGTACCAATGCGTGCTCCCATTCATTGCGTATTCTTTAGAAGGCGAAGAGTTAAGTGGAAAAGGTTGCATTGTATCCTGAGCACGCAAACAGAGAGAAAGAGAGAGAGAAAGAGAGAGCGAGACTCTTGCAGACTGGAATTGTGACCAGAAAAGTGAAGAAAGTCAGCAAGCATCTTGTGGTCACAAAGGTAACAGGGTCCAAACAACTGTATTGAAACAACACATGTCTTTGAGTCTGGATTCAGAAACACAGCATTGAATTCCCTACCATTCAAAAGAACTCCTTGATGGCCCCCCAGAAAGAAATGGTTACTTTTCGTGAGAGCTAATTCATTGTAGTTCTGGCAGTTGAAAACCACTCAAGCAAAGCGAGTTGTTATTTGGTCTGACACACCTCCAAAATACGGTCGGTGCATGCATGTGCACAGATTGTTGGTGACATAACGCGACCAAAACATATTTAGGCCTATGCGGAACACTTGGAAGCCAATTTGTCAAATGAAGATCGGATATATATATACCTGTCTCGTAACGAATCTACCTTGGCGTCATTCTTGAACAAGAGGAACGGTTTCCTGGGCGATTCCTTGTGGGTAAAGTGTGCACAGACAGGATCAATTGTATTGGGCTTGATTCCATACTTGGTACAAAAGGTGCGAGGCAAAACCAAAACACACCAAAATTATTTATCTTCTTTTTTGTCTACTGAATTTATGAAACAAACTTTTCTTCACAACAACACAAAGTAAACATGTACATTGGAGCACAAAGAGAAGACACTTTTCCGCAGATTAACACAATGGTTTTTCTTCAAAACAATGTTTCATTTGTGTTTACTTTTTGACTTTTGAGAGTGTTTAGATTTGTGTTTGTTTGTTCCATTGCTTGGTGTCTCCAGTGACGCAGTTTTCTGGGCGTCTTTCCGTCCGGTCGGCGTTTTCGCCCTGCGTGATTCGTTGCGAGTTCGACGAGTGGACGCCGGACGTAAGGTCTTGTTGCTGGACAATTGTGCTGCAAGTGCAAAGAACACACACGAAGAATCAACTTTTGTGCTTGGGAACTGAGCATCATTCGCCTCAGCAAAAAGAGGAACAGCCCGTGCAATGCCGGTGTGCATGGCCTGATGCATGTGCGCCATCCTGTCAAAAACCCTTGAATGCCAAAATTTTGGTTTACCAAGGGAGATTTTGTGTCAAACAAATAAAGGCTTTCCTTATTGAGCTAAAAATTCTCTGGATTTGAGTTCCAAGTGGATGCCGCCAAGGAAAGGGGGCAGACTCTGGACCTGAATTGCGTTGGCAAAGAGTTGTCTTTTCCTGCTTGGATCAAATGCTTCCCTGTTGTTGGAAGGGAAGCAGTCAAGACGTCACAATGGGATATATGCTGTTCTTGCTCAGAAGTCGACGCTAAAACATGTACATATGTAAACAAAAGAAAAACAGTCCAGTCTGAGAAGAGAGTAACTACAGCTACGTCAAATCTACCAACCCAGGAAGTGTTCATTCACAGCTTCGGTGTCCTCCAACAATGGTACGAATTTGTTGTCACCTTCATCCAACTCTACAAGGAAGTTAAAAGAGTGACTTGTTCAAACGGCTATTCAACCAAAACAGGACTGAAGCTCTGAGCAAAATGTTTAAAAGTTGATCTCCGAGCTTGAATCACACACGCACGCCAAGATTGCGCAGTCTGCGAGAAACATGCAAGGCTGCCTCGATCTGTGTGTGTGTGTGCGTGTATATTTATATATATATTTGATTTTATTTTCGAAGACAAAAACGGCCGGCGAATCACGCAAGAACAACCCTACTCTAAAAGAAGAAACTGGCGCGAAACACGAAGACAGCACTTACTTTCTACTTGAAGCAGTACAAGAGTCTCCCGCTCTTGAAGCACTTCATTTGCGTATTTTTGGGGACAGTCCCGCAAATGTTTGACGTTGCCATTTTCATCTGACACCTCAACTTCAGCTTTGAAAAGAAAATAGTAAAACAGTTTTTTTTTGCTTCACCCCATTTAGTTCAAAAGCTCAGATACATTTGTGGCAGATCTGAGGAAAAACTTTTCCTTCAGACAGTTCCTAAATTTAGGACTGACCATCTGGATAAGTGGAACATCTGGCTTTCACGACGTTGAGAAAATTGACGCTCTTGCAGTTTGGGTTGAAAATAGCTTCCTTTTTCTCTGCAAACAAGAAAAAAGGTGAAACTTCTTTCTGATCCGACGAACGTACCTCGAAGCAAATTGCTTTTGCATCCTTGGTGTTCTTTGTAGCCTGCTTTGCAGATCGCCAAACCAGGGCAGAAATTATTCTGAACTCATAGGACCAAATCATGGAAATTTCTCTTCGTGTTTGGATTTCACCACGGGAAAGTGACAGTTTTGACTTGTTTTCCCGACAACGACAAACTTCTTTTTCGCCAGAAAGTTATCAATCAAAGACCACGCATGTCCTGGTCATTTTATGCCTGCCTTCAGCAAAGGAGAGCAGAGCGCAACCACCTGGTCCTTGTGATCAAAACGCAATTCAGTTTCTAAGCGCAAAAAAGAATGCGGCTGGAATTGATTTGAATGTGTGTAGAGAGTCCAAAAAAAGCACTTTGTGCAGCGGACCTCAGTTGGAGCAAAAAACACTTTTTTGCTTGCATGTCCCTTCATGGCGAATTTGCGTGTTCTTCTTCGCAAAAATAATTGGGTGATACATTCAATGATCTTTGTTTTGGATACGCTTGGCTGGATTTCTCTGAGATGACAGTCGGTAGGAACTGAAAAACGTCCTACACGGGGTGAATTCTTGTGGGGGTTGGTGGGAAGCCTCGAATCTGTTTAAAATTTATCACTTCCTGCCACACTATGACATTTGAACACACCTAAAGTCGTTCTCATGCAGAGAAAACAGAATCACAGAAGGGCCTCTGCGGAAGAAAACACAGAAGTACATATATACACTACACTTACCTCCATATCTGACTGTGACAAACATGGTCGCCCTCACTCCTCTCCTATCAAGAAATAAATCGTGGATGTTCGATCTTTTTACGGGCCTTTCAAAATTTTCCTTCAGCAGAAATTATTCCTCGAGTGATGTTTGTCGATTTGGATCAAGCCATAAACCGCTCGCAGAAAACTTCACCTTCCGTTTGGTATTTTCTTGATCACATGCAGAGATCACAGAACTTTCTCTTTGTCAAGATTTGTTTTCAACTTTGATCAAGACTGAACTGTAGACTCCACCTGTGCGTTTAGTCGAATTGGTTGTTCTCTTTTCCTGAAGTCATTGCAACTTCACCTTCTTGAAGGTGATCACAGTATCCAGATCTTTGTTCCATTGAAAATCAATTCCTTCCTGTATCCTGTATTTTGATGTGGCTGAATCTTCACATGAAGCTGCTTGTTTAATTTCTGGTCAGTCCTTTGTCTTTTTTCGTTCACGTTACATAAACAAAAAAGCATTTCTCAATTTATATATCTTCCACATTCACTATTGTCCCTGTCACTTTATCTCTCTTAGCCTTATTAAGCTGTAAATCAGTGAAAAACTGTGTTGTTACTTGGCGACTGACAGTGTGAGTCTACAAAGTGCTGCATGGTGGTCACTGTACAGGAACACGTTTTCAGACTGAAAAATCAAAACAATCCGGTGACATTTCAAGAAATTACATTTCCTGTTGTGAATAACTTGTGCTTCTTGTCCTAAGATTGTGTCAAAAAAAATTTTTTGGCAACGCGCAAAACAGAATGTGTTTCCTGCCTTTGGTTTCCAAAGCGATTTCGATACCATTGTTCATCATTGCGTTTTACATGCATGGAATGACAGCTTATTCAGCAGCGTCTTAGTCGATCAATGCGCGTCAGGTATAGCTGGGTTTATTTGGTACTTCTTGTCTGAAAATGTTGATTGTCGGAACATTGTGTGTCCAAAATCAATCAGATCAGCCCCAACTGAAACGTATATCGATTGGGAAAAGTTTCGCAGATGCGTACAATTGTACCAAAGGGAGGGTTTGCAAAAATCAAGACTTTGTTCTGTTGTCTTGTCCCTGAACCATGGTGGACTTGTGTTTCAGAGCAACTGAAGCGCTGAAAACCATTTGGTCTTCTTTGTTCAAAGAAATGCACAAAAGCACAATTTTACATCCCTCCAAATTGGCATGTAGAAAGAAAGTAAACCTGTGCTTTTTTTGCAATGGACAGTTTTATGTCTGAGCTGTGGGTAATTGCAGTGTCAATTTTCTGACTGAATCAATAATTGATAAAATATCAATGTGCCACACAAGCGGAAAATTGAACTTCACCTGCAAAGCCATAAATAAAAATTGAACTAACAAGCTTTCCTGGATAGGTTCAAAATTAGCATTTCCCAAACAAGGTTGCCAAGCATTTTAGCATGCTGAGATTACCCTGCGCCAGGAATCGAGCTGTCATGAGTTCTAAGGATGCCTGGCGGCCATGTTGGGCACGATGGCGTCCTAGTCCCAATTGTAAATCTGAAACACATCTTCAGTGAGACTAGAGGCTGAGTTGGACCCTGCATCTTTGTCATTCTGTAGGCGCAGACCATGAGTCTGATGGTGGGAAACATTTCATTTTGGTGGAATCATTCAGGATGAAAGACTGATTGGAGGAGGTTGGTCCCAAACAAAGAATTCACACATCAAGGCAGGCATGCTCCTCACAGATGCTGCAGTCCAAGACGACGATGAGTGGGTTCAGTCAGACCTGAATCTGGGATCTCCCGGAAGTCCGATCCAGATTGCTTCAGATCCTAGATCCTGATCAGATGACAAAATTGAATGGAAACGTATTTTAGGTCTGATGTATTTCATCTTTGTGCTTATTTTCCAAGAAACTGAAAACAACCAAGGTTAGTAAGGACCCGAGCCCCTTTTCTTAGATCTGCTGCAGGCTCTATGAACACTGAAATGTTCTTGAATTTAAATTATTCCCAGAGAAAATGTTTCGCAAGAAGAACAAACAAGCTGTGAAGCTGGCCTCGTGAATAACATTGTAGGCCACGAATTGAAAGAAGCTCGCGTTCCACAACTCACTCGTCATTCTTGTGCAAGTTTTCCCCACATCATCACATCAATGTTGCTTTGGAATTTCATTGAAAGCCATTGAAAGCCAAGGCAGACACAAGTGTACCTACCCACAGCCTACATTTCCAGAATTGAACATCTTTCTCAATTGGAAACGATTCAGCTGATGCAACAGGATGGGGACACCCATGACAGGTCAAAGAAGACACCCGTGGAATCTCATCCAGACACAGCATGCAACCATCCACAGAGGTCCACAGATTGAAAATATCCAAGACTTTCACTTTTTCTGTCTCAAACTGAAGGGTCAGAGAATGCCCAACCAAACAAATTTCTGAGTCAAATCTGTTGACAATTGTGCTTTTTTAAAATTGCCAACATGAACCCCAACAGACAAATGACTCAAAAAAGTGATTGACCCGCATCTCCGTGCAGGCTGCTAGCAGTGTGACAGGTTTCCTGAGACAAAAATGTGTTGAGACAAAAGATGGCGGACGCAGTGTGCCACAATTGCCATCGGAAAACAGAGAGCACCAGAAAGCGGACGCAAAGAATTGAACAGCCTTTGGACGCCCACACATACATACAACGCCAAACGCATTGCAGTCATCTTGCACACAGAACAGAACATCTCACAGTTGCTCATGAATCCACCACATGCGCTATTGTGAAAACACTGTTCCAGCTAATGACAGCATGTGGAGGCATCAAGATACTGATGACAAAGGTTGAACACACTAATGAGACGTACCAACAAGGTGTGGTCCTCTTGCCTGTCTCAGATAGTTATTCACATCTTCCGTAGAAAACACGTCCCCAGGGCAAAGAAATGCTTTTCCGTGTTTCACTCCTGATAAATGACCTCACCAGAAAAAAATCACACCTGTGCCTCTGTGGGAACAACGGTGTCGCTTCTTTGTCCTTTTTGTCTCTGTCCTGAAGGAATCCTGTGAAGTAAATGATGTGACATTCGCAGGATTGTTGCATTTTCCGCTTCTTGTGAACCATACACAAAGGAAAAAGAAATCTTTCTCATTGTGTTGAAGAAGTAAACGCCAGTGTGTGTGTGCACAAAAATTCTTCAGTTTCTGAAAGGAAACATGCAGGTGAGTGATACAGTTCCAGCCAGATTCATTCTGCGTTGCACAAAGAGGAAAAGAGGAATTCGTTTCCAGGACAATCAGCTGACCGCAAATCACCATTCACATTGAAGTGGTCAGTCACACAGAGAGCGTGGAATATATACGCTTCCCATTTTAAACACAAAATCAACGTCTTGTGAACATCTAACATCTCAGGTGGGTCCCGGTGAATTCGAAATTTAAACACTCATTATATCAATTTTGAACTGCATGTATATAACCTGGACCCACCTGTGATTTTCTTTCGATTTAACTGAATTTTGAACAAAGCAAGCTGTTTTGACATTGCAGAGATAGGAGTGCAATTTTTGTGTCACTTCGAATTGTCCGGGAATTCGGATTATCCATATTTGGATTACAGGGACCCACCTGTACTCAAGAAGTTTTGATGGGATGGCTTGCACTGAGGAGTCGGGATTTTTTTGCAAGACAAATAAAAAGTAAAAAAAATTGTCACCCCAAAATCAGAACTTGTCTCTTCTTCACAGAGTGTTGTATTTATGACTTGTTGGCAGGAAAATAAAGAATCACAAAAGAAGAAAAGTGAACACAAGTTTCATGATCTTGAATGCATGGGCCTAAATCTTCTGTTGTTTTCGTTTACTCTTGTTTTCTTGGTGTACTTGTTGCATTTCCAGCGTTCTTGAAGCAGAATATTTTCGACAAACATCTCATTTGCAGTGTCCCACAGCAATGAATGTTGATTTGACCGAGCCCTTGTTTATCCACCTCTTCAAATGCAGCTGGTTACTTTCTCAAGAAAGCTCATAAGCAGCTATGGACAATGCATGGTCGTCTGAGGCAACGCGACTTAATAATCAGCAAATCTAGCATGCAATGACAGGTTCAAGTGGATAAAGATTGTGACTCTGGATAATCGAAGAAAATCCCGTCATGGAGTGCAGGGAATATGGAATTGTGAACGTCATCTCACACTACATGCAATCTCCTGTCCTGCATGCCTCAGGGGACAAACCCGATCTCTCCCCCCCCAGACATCGAACCAATCATCCAAAATGTGCAGAATAATCCTTTGTTTCTGCTTAGACTGGTTGCTACGTTTCTCTGAATGTGTTTTGGTGCCCGCCCACCCATTGCTCTGACACACTGACAGTTGTGTGTGTTTTCCAGATTGTTACAGAATCAGGCTCACTCCAGCTATTTCAGCAATCACATGATTTTTCTCCAGCCAAACCAATTGTGTGGAGAACAAGTCAAACGTATGTAAGTCAAATCAGGTCCTGAAACCAAAAGTAGGTCAAATCAGGTCCTGAGGGCAAATCAGGTTTTGAGAGATGAATTCCAACAGAGAATCAACCCAAAATTTCACTCAATTGACCCGTCAACTCAAAGATCAAAGGTGTACGTGCACTCATTTTGACTTCTGATGCCAGGCCCACAGTCATTCTGTGCTAAAACTACACACCCTAAGCTTCTCGTCTTTCCCGCTTTGTGAGTTCGACCTTGCGGGAATCACCAAATGAACTGGTAAGATAAGACACTTTTCCTCTGGTATTTTGCGTGAAACAGGAGCTATACCTGCATGTGCAGTTTTGTGATGAAAACGGAATTTATTGTTGGTTCACTGACACAATGCCGCGTGACAAAGGTGGTTAGTTCAGCTGCTGCCTGGTGGGCCTGCTCATTAGTGAGAATGTCAGAATCTGCATGATGCAATTTCAATTCCATTAACTTAATTAGCAGAAAAAGTGACGATGATGACACTTTTTGTGCCAGTTTTTGGATATCAAAGCCAGCAGTGGCACAATGGAAACTGTGGCAAAAACCAGCTTCCATTCTGTGCCACATGTGTCTTCCCCTGAACTTCATCATCAGGTCTCAAAGACACATTCTGGTTGTGAACAATCAGCTTTCTGAGAGGCAACCGAGGGTAGAGTTCTCTGATGAAAGCTCTTGCTCATTTGCAGAAAATCACAAGGTACATGTCCTTTTTTGAAGTCCATACATTGATGGATTGCTGATTCACACGTTGTGTGCTCATTTACTTCAGTGAACAGCTGTTTGTTTTGATTGCGCGTTCTTTCCAAAGCTGACGCACCAGGGGAAGTCCTGCGAAAGCTTGTCAATGCATGAATGGGCGTCTTTCCAGCAAATCGAACTTGTTTCCTGGTGTTCTGTCCCT
>JAAUYG010103285.1_pt1 | contig 12062 bp, 6 predicted proteins | sample 7278091 | NCBI WGS metagenome assembly JAAUYG01 (sample SAMN14350201, study PRJNA611818) | marine sediment metagenome | isolation source: surface marine sediment (0.6m) | place: French Polynesia: Moorea | collected 2018-08 | reverse complement strand
CCCCCCCCCCCCCCCCCCCCCCCCCCCCCCCCCCCCCCCCCCCCCCCCCCCCCCCCCCCCCCCCCCCCCCCCCGGTTATGGATTATAAGCACATTCAATTACAGTGAAAAAATACATAAACTGCCTTGACTTGCATTTTCAAGCATAAAACATGTAAAATGCCTACAGTTAATGTTTTAATGATGTTAATCATAACGAGAATGTAAATCAAGCTAACATTTGCAAGGATATATTACAAGTTTTAATTATTACAGTTATATATCAGGATCTCATTATTAAGAAAGAGTGGATTTGTTTTCTAAAATAGTTTTAACTAACGGGTGTTAAATTTGCAAGTTCACGAAATCAATACTTTCAGAATAATAAAGATCATTTCTGTGAGCACGAACATGATGAAGCACAGTGAACCTCCTGAGATACAAATGTGACTGAAATCAAAAATTTTCAATTATACTGAAAATTCAAAGGAATACTGCATGGCTAGATATCCTCTCTGAGGTGTATGGTAATTTATGCATGGAACACATGTACATTAATCCTTTTGGGGGTAATGATTTTAATTGCACTTCGATCATCCAGGCACTTTATTGGAGATAAGTTCCAAATCAAGTTTTACACTGCAGATGCATAAGGTCACTGATCCACATTTTGCAGCTGGAACTTTTCATGTTTTCCAAAAAATACAAAAGCAATGCATCTGGTTGGTAATTTAAATCCGAAAGTACCAGTGTATGTGTACTAACAGTATACAATTTTAGATCTCAAAGACCAGAACTAATGATTTTTCACTGAGAGACTGTGATTGGTTTTAAGGTATTCACAAAGTATTCTCCTTTATAGCATGTATACAGTCTCAGGACTGTTCTCACCCAAGGCAACACACTTAGTCTAGTGTGCTATTATATTAGCTGTGCCTCCTTACCTGCGCTTAGGTGACTCCAGAAGACAGTTCAATGTCAAGGCGATCTGTGGAGTGGGGGCACATCCTCCTCTTCCTCAGACCATATTTGGCCATCACCTGGATCTACCCTGGATATATCTGCCTATCCCTATCCCTGTCTGGTAGCTGACAGTCACTGGAGCAATGTCCCCATAAAGTATACTGCTGTCACAATGGCCAAACTGGCCTGGCTGTCTGGAGTGCTGGGCTGGCCGCTGGTGGCCCGGTGGCGATGTCTAGGGGACAGTCGGGAATGTCGCAGCGATGTGTCTGTCCTCCCCTGTCCCCAGTACCCGTCTGTCTCCAAGCGGCGTCTGTGTGTCACCAGTAGCCTAGACCAACCAGCCAAGGTATTGATCCAATCACAGCCACCTAGTACTGGCTACCTGACCGGCCCTGATCATTGGTCAGTCACTCGGGATGCCACGGCAACACATTCACCGGCGGCGGCAGCACACGACCAGGCACAGTAGAAGCTTAAAGATGATGGACTAATACTGAGACCACTGGCTGAGGGTGGGTGGAGGGGGTGGAAGGGGTAGGGAGGGGGGAAAGACAGACGGTGCCCTGCCAACTGACGTTTACCCTGTACCAAAACCCGTTTCCTTCCTTCAGCTGCCGTCGTCGTCGCTTCCTCGTTCGATCTGGCCGCCTGGCCTTCCGCACTTCCTCCTACCCGCAATCTGGTGGCCATGTTAACAAGTGGTTCAGGCCACAGAATCATTATTTATGACGGAGAAGTCCAAGGCTAGCACGGAACATGGGCTCACTTTTCCCTCTGTTCCACACAAACCTGTTAGAGCACCCGGCAATTGTCAATTTTATTCCCATGGCAACGGGATGTGATTGTAATACATTATTTATTGTTGCTAAGACGTACCTGACAGATGAAATAAAAAAAAAACAATAGCCATGAAACGTCACCTTGTCAGATTGCTTGTAATGCTCGCATTACTCAGTCGTCATGATCGCTTCGTAGAGATCCATTTTATATTAAGCTTTCATTATGTGCATAGAGCCAAGCAAAATGTGTTGGTTTATATTTCCAACTATTAAATTTAATGATTTTAGAGATTGTAAATTTCTGGTTAACCCGTAGTCATGCTGCAACATGTACTTTTGCAAAAGTCAATACTGCAAGTCTTTGGTGTATATATTCGATGTTATAACATGTGCATATAATGCCCGGATATAATCATGGCCATGTGCATGTACTTCAGGGGATTAAACGTTTCATTATATAACATTAACCTTTCTGAACCAGTCATGGCTTGAATATTTGGGGGACAGAAGTCTGCTCCCTTTGTAGTAGAAGGTCACACATGTAGACATATTTCAAATTTGGGCGTCGTCATTTATCAAACTTCTGTCAACATACAATCACATGCAGTACTAAATTGATCGAATCTGATCTGAAAAACTTCCCCCACACACACACACAAAAAGAAGGAAACTGCACGCAACCTCCATTCATGGACTCCAAGGTCTGACACCGAGCAATATCGCTCCCAATATTAGTCGATGCACATCAAACCGCCCATCTCATTTCAGCAATATAATCTTACGATTTCTTCTTCCTAGTTGTTCCTGCAATGTAGATGTATCTTAATTGTGTACCACACTGTGAAAGGTATTCCCATGGAAATGAAAAACAGCCGGGGATAAGATTATGGCTCATGTAATTAACCATAATAGAATGGGCGGTATGCATGAGTTTCTATCCAGGTAAGATTGAAGCCGCCCCGTGGTTCAGTATCTGTGCCCAGAGGCACTGTGGGAAGGAGGGAGGGAGAAGATTGAGTCGGAGGAAAAATCCCGGACAAGTACTAAGCAGCAACCCCCAGCCGGACTAACAATCACAGGGGAGGGGAGGGGTGGAGGGACTCCTGACATTTTCAGAGCAGAGTGTCCACTTTCAGTGCCTGCGTGTGTCCCCTGAATGCTGTGTGTGTGTGTCATCCTCTAAGTAGCCCCAACTGGCTGGCCAGTTGGCTAGCCCAGCAATTTTCTCCTGCTTCTACATATAATCCCGTAGTCGGCTCCACATACACTGTCCCCCACCACTCACCGGTAACCCACTCCAGTGCATGCTCCTCCTCCTTCTTCTTCTTCTTATTCCATGTGCTTCGAGGGATCTTTCTTCAATACCAGGGTCAATGCGAAAGGACATGCTGAATTGCAGGACTGTCTGATTGCAGCACCAGACGACTGCTAAAGCTTCATCCTGGGCTCGGTGAGGGGAAATAATTTGTGCCTGTAATTCTGGTACCGAATATAAGTTCTCTTTTTTTCTGGAGGTCATTACATCAACCAGCGTTCAATTTTGTCCATGGGATGGGCTCTGGATACAGTAAATGGAGACATAAATTGCAAAGAGTACGTCCTCGATCTCACTGTAAATCCCTTCCCTGCCACACACACATACTGCTTCTTCAATTCTAGAGGGAAGGTAAGCTGGTACAGAACCACGTCACAACATCAATCCACAACACACCTAACTTAAATATATATACATGTAGTGGTCTCTCTCTTAATGGCCACTCTCTAGAAAGGCCGCTCTCTCTAATGTGGCCACAATTTTGGGGGCGAATGAATAGGGTGGCCAAAAGTTACTAGTGAGTGATCCCGGTATCTGCTGAAACACTTTGCAGTTAACCTGGTTACTGGTATTTACCATGTTTTAACATGGACATAGTCATAATGGAAGAGGTTGATATAAAGAATTTGACGAGATTCTATTTTTCCACGTGATTTATTTTAACTGTGTAGTTGTGTTGGCCCTGGTTAGCAATCTATGTAATGATTGAGAAATCATCTGTTGAGAAATCTTCAAGCCATGTGTGCTTGGAGCATCTGTTGGAGACCTTTCTCAAGACCACTGCCATGAGAGACCACCTGGCTTGAAGGACCACAAAGTTCTGTCAGGATGTCCCAACATTTCAATGCAATTGATCCTGTCATCAAAGACCACCTGCCAAGTTGAGCGACCATATATTTATGGCCAGTGGAGGTGGTCTTTCAAGACAGGTTCTACTGTAACGGCCCTGATACCCTTTAATTATACCTGACAAAGACTACATTTATATTTTTCTTTATAAAATTGGCTGATGAAACTGGTTCTTTCACCATTATGTTATAATATACGTACAGTATTTCATAGTTTTGCGCCATTTAATTTCAGATGTTTTGTCTTGTTGGGTCATTTAATTAAACAAACAGCTGCGCATCCGATATTTCTGTATATTTACTGTATACAGTAACATGTACAATATTGATTATTAATTTGTGTAAAAGAAACTCCTGACAATATACTCGTTAAAATAATATGTCATAACTATTAGTTTCCTTGTACTGTACTCAAAATGTGCATGCGCTAGTGTACATGTAGCATACATTCCAGTTACAAAACATAATAAATCCAGATATAATTCCTTTAAACATTTACTAGTTCATGTTTTGGGTTTATCAGCACCCTGTTTTACGGATCAGGCAAGCTGGTTATGTACCTGCTTAGACCATGTTAACTTACTAGATGATAGCGAGCTCATACAAAAGGAAATTTAATTAAAACCTACCCCATTACGACTTCCAATTTTGGCATCCACAATGGAGAAGCCTGTCTGGTTCTTGATCTCGGCGGAATGCTCAGCTGGAAAGACGGGAGATACAAATTAATGCAAGACAGCTGTGCTTAGCAATAAACATAAGATTTAACTTGTTTAAAGTACAGTAGTCCCCCTCTAATAAGGCCACCCTACAAGTTGCCAAGAAATCATGGCCACATTAGAGGTGGCCTTTGGTGAAAGGGAGAACTTAAATTGCATTTATAGTAATGGGAGGGATGTTTCGCCACATTATAGGGGGTGGCCTCTGTTGACAGTGGCTGCTAAAAGAGGGACCACTGTACACAAACTTCAAAAATTCAAAGCACCTGTATGGTGAAAATTGAAATTATATATTGATGTAACTTGTTTTACATTGGGAGGCAGCCTCAATAACATACAGTGGTCCCTCTATTGTAAGACCACCCATGGGACCAAGAAAATGTGGTCTTATATTGCAGGTGGTCTTAAAATAAAGGTCATTTAACACAGAAAATTGCCCTTTGGGACCAAATCAAGTGGTCTTAAAAATAGTGGGTTGTAACATAGAGGGACTACTATACCTATAATACAATTAAATTGTTAATTCAACTGGTATTACATTATTAATGTACTAGTACAGTGGAACCTTAATTGGAATTAAGGCCACCGACAGGATTTCAACATGTTAAATTGACAGGTGGTCTTATTTCTGCATGTTCTAAGACATGCTATAATAAGGAGGGTGTCAGTGATAGCTGGCTTTAAAATAAAACAAATTCTTAAAATGGAGCAGTCCTCAATTACAACGACTACTGTACACGTATATCCCTTGATACAGTGAGTGAGTGAGTGAGTGAGTGAGTGAGTGAGTGAGTGATCAGTGTTTTAAGTCATGGCTGACGATGTTTCGGCCTTTAACATGTTTAATCACGACTTGAATAAGGTTTACCAATTGCTCAATGGCTTGGTTTCCGAACAAGGTCATGTATGTAGGTGTTGGTGTGTATGCACTGGACCTGTCTTGTGCTAGTCTGACCTGCAACAAGTCTTTATTGTGCTAGCCCACTGAAACATCATGCCATGGGTAGCCTGAGTGATGTCCCAACCCAGACCATTATCCTGACTCTGAGCTGGCTAGTCAGTGTCAAACTTCTACGTGCTGAGGGCTAAGCAGAGCAGCAGAACCTTAAATTTTTAACGTCTTTTGTTTGACACGGCTGGGTATTGAACCATCAACCTCCCATATGCCACTACAATACCTCGCCACTTTGCTGATGCATCACGATGCATAGCACATGTAGCAGCCCCTGGCCAAAAAAAATCTACGGAAAGAATGCCCAATTTCCTATTATCGCTCGTCAGCAATTTTACGGCAGTTTGTTCCAATTTAAACTCTTGAAAAATATATTTCTATGCAATGCTTATTGAATTACTTAGCACCTAGGACACTCTTACAAATGCCGAGTAATGGCCATTGCGCTGCTCATAACAAATATGATGTCACATGTCACAGCAAACTTAACACAGCAGTACATAGCTGCCAGGTGTGGAACCCTACATGAATGGGTTTGCCACTGCATTAATGCACAAAAATAAGCATCACTGCTCTAGAAAATTTGCCCACCGGTCCATCGATTAATCACTACAACTCTTATTTACCAGAAAGTATATACATTAACATTTGTATAACTTATTACTCCTGTCTACGGTGGTGAATTAGGACATCCAACATTTTTTCTTCACAATTTTCATTTCAGCGATCTTGAGATCCTATCTCAGGATCTCGAGGTAGTATCTCGGGATCTCGATATCGTATCTCAAGATAGGATGTCGAGATCTCGAGATAGGAAGTCAGGATCTTGAGATAATCATCTTGGGATCTCGAAGTAGAAAGTCAGGATCTCAAGATCGGATATTAGAATCTCGAGATTATCATGTCAAGATCTCGAGATCACCTCCAGATCTTGATATCTAGACATCTTATGATTATTTCAGGATCTCAAGATAATGTGAGATTGTGAGATAGTCAAATTGTTACCTAAGATCTCGAGATCTTGAGATGATTATCTCGAGATCCTGATATTGTATCTCGAGATCCCGAGATAATTATCTCAATTAAGATCCCAACTTCCTATCTTGAGATCTTGAGATAGGATCTTGAGATCCTGACTTTGTATCTCAAGATCCTGAGGTAGGATCTCAAGATCATGAGATAAGATCTTGAGATCCCAAGATCTCAAGAATAAAGATCTTAAAATAAAAAATTTTGAAAAAAAAATGTTTGATGTCCTAATTCAACCACCATACCTGCCAAACCGAATGCTACACAAACATGATAAACGCATAATAAAATCCTTCTGATTCTGATAAAATCCCGACAAAATTGTTCATAAATAGATTCTTCCTGCATGGAATAAGTTTTTTTAAACTGGATTTCTATAATGAGAGCCTGCATGTTCTACATATACAGTAGAACCTCATTTGAAAGACTATCCCATTGGCCATACAAATCTGGTCTTTCAAGACAGGCGGTCTTTGATGACAGGTTCAATCACACTGAAAAATACGAACCTTCTGCCAGAAATATCTCGTCTTTCAAGACAGGTGGTATTTGGTGATACGTAGGTACAATTACACTGAAATATATGAACCTTCTGCCAGAAATATCTGGTCTTTCAAGGCAGTTGTCTAGCTCTCAGGACAGATTTCACTGTAGTTGCTGATTCCACAGGAATAATTAGTGAAAGCCTCGAAGAGACAGCAAGTAGGCTGCAGCACTCTGGACACGGTATATGTCATTAAACGATCTCTGACACAGTATATTGTATTGCACCCTCAGGTTGTCAGAAGCTGTAAGACAGCCAAACAATACCATGGGTCGTGGGGGTCCCAAGGGTCGGTTTAACAAAAAAGACTTAAATCGGGGTTTCTAAACTTCATGCAAAATAATGTGCGGGTAGTCTTTTTCTATTCTTTCTTTGGTCTTAATTAAATCTGATCAAAACACACAAGTAAATACGTCAAGTATTTTTGCCAATGTCGCATTCTGAAAATGCCTGAGATGTTTTTCTGAAGCGCGAAAATAGACTTAAGCATTTTCAGTAAACTTTAGCTCTAGACTTCAGACACCGTCTCATTGTCCATGTGGAATCACTGTCTAGTGAGCGCCACTACAAACCAGAACACGGACCTGAGGGCCTCCCAACAACAGAGTTTTGCCACCAATTAAACTGATTGTTGGTTGGCTCACTATATATGTTAGCTACCAGTATATGACATTATTTATGCGATGCTGGATCAATATGGCAGACATTTTACCATCGTCATGACATACATATGGGGTATACATGGGTAAAAATTGAATCGACCCAATTGCGCGAAACGGCCGTTTTGGCAAATCGATTTAGCGAACCGACCAAATTCTTATCTTGCGAGTCACGATCTGCTGACTCCTCACTTAAAAGAGCGATTAGCGATTTGGTGTCCCTGTTAACTGGCGATTCATGAGCCAGCCCACCTATAAAACTACGATCTGCCATGGCTGTTAAAGATTGATCTGCGGCTAGACCACTTCTGCTAAAGTGTGATCTGCGACTCACCATAGCTGTTATATATTGACATACGATTCAGATTGGGGTCCTAAATAATGATCTGCGACTCTTAGTTCTCTGTTAAAAAATAAAACTCGAATGGGGCCATAAGTTGTAGACCCATGTATACCCCTATGCATGTATCTGGAACTGTGTGGAACCAAAATTATTGTAATTTTCGCTGCTCGAAAAGGTTAGTGCTGGCTGTTCGTCCAACAAGACATGTGTAGTCTTAATTCTGGGATGGTCTTATTTCTGAGGCGGCCTTAACGTAGGTTCCACTGTACATGGAATTGAACGGAAATGTCTCTCGTCCATAAGCTCCACTGCAGTCGGCGCCAGTCGCGTTCAGAATGTCAGTAGAGATGTTTGGGTGATATTCCGTCAGTCTTTATACCATAGTGACGTGATGCTGTTAAAGCTACATTGCCATAAAACATCAGCCACAGAGACTGCCAGACTGCCTGAGTTAGCACACATGGAAGATTGCACATAATTCCACTAATTGTTATAACGGCTAGCTCAGGGATCCGCAGACAGGCAGTCAGAACCTTTCAGGCACCCCCACTCGCTCCGAGCAAGTCCTTTCCTAGAGTGGTGGCTGCTGAAGCCATTGTGAGGCCCTCCCGCAGGACTTCCCTACCTAGCCCCAGTCATAGAAACCCCCACTTCTTGTCACCACCTCCAATTAATCTCGTTGCCATGGAAACGCACAATCTCTAACAAAAGTAACTCCCGTCCGTGCAAGAAAAGGATGACATTTACTGAAATGAAGGAAAATGGCAGCAGTTAATGTTGAAGGGAACCGTCGGCAAAGGAAATCATTGCAGTCAATGCAGAGTGAGGTTTCCCTTTCTTTTGGCAACATTTTTTTACGTCTAGTTTTCACTCTACTATTTAACAAAAATATGATCATGCATGGTCAGTTGTGGAGTGTGTGGAGCTTAGAGTAAGAGATGCCGTATTATGCACTGCCTGAGGCTGTAGATCAGTGTGTATGGGTACAAACTTATTTTTATGTCTTTACAAACATATGGTACATGCATACAACTGGTTACTGTTAGTTTACATGTATATTTCACTGTGTACTGTGGTACTGTTGGTGTAACCTATACTACCTACTGTGGTACTAACCTATACTGCCTACTATGGTACTGTGGTTAACTTGGTTATTGTTGGTGTAGTGTGGTACTGTGGTTATTGTTGGTGTAACCTATACTGTCTACTGTGGTACTTTGGTTATTGTTGGTGTAACCTATACTGCTTGCTGTGGTACTGTGGTTATTGGTGGTATAACCTATACCATTGTATACTGGCTACTATGGTACCTTGGTTATTGTTGGTGTAACCTATACTGCCTACTGTGGTACTTTGGTAGTGTTGGTGTGACCTAGACATGTGCTGCCTACTGTGGTACTTTGGTTATTGTTGGTGTAACCTATACTGCCTACTGTGGTACTTCATTATTGTTGAGGCACTGTTCAGTATTATCTATCCTGCCTACTGTCGCTGTTGTATGTACTGTACCGGGTATCAATACTGTTCCCAAATAGGGAATAAACTGGGATACATGTACAAATCCAGGACACACGTGCCATCTCTGCCTAAAGGTAAACAAGAAGACATTACACGTACAAACCCAATAGCATATATCTACATCATCTTCACGATCTTCGTCGTCTCTGTCTGATGGTAAACCTGAAACTGCGTGCAGGTGTTTCTTTGACTTAATGTATTTTTGATGTTATATATTTATTTATTTATTTGACGAAGCCTGAAAAGCATCACCTGCTCCAGGCAACAGTAAGTAATCATCTCCCAAACACAAGTTTTGAGTCTCAGCGCATGAGTCACACAGATCAGTGTTTGTCTGTCGACTGCACATATATGGCCAAGATGAAATACAACGATACAATAGCAAGAGAAACAGGAAAATCCAAGGCTATAGTATTACCCAACAGCCTGCAGAAACCAGCATCTTAATCAGTGAACCTGGAATCTTCTTTCCCCCCAGAAGCCACACCTCAAGGAGCCGCGGGAAGTGGACAGACGAGATCCTCTTTACCTCTGGGATGTCTACCCTGTAATTAGGAGACTCGGCCATGGAAGGACACTGTTGCTAGGCAACAGAAGAAAAGTGCATGCAGAGCAGACGTGAGGTTTCTTTTCTGCATTTAAGCCGGATGGAAGATAGGGGGTGCTGTGATAGCGGATCAAGTCCCTCGCCTCGAAAAGAAAAACCCGGCGTACCATATTTCTCGACTGGGAGAAAAAGTCGCATGGCATCATCATGCTCACAGTACGAGCCAATCACGGGAATGAAGCTCCCACGAAGATGCCTGCAGTGTACAGCAAAAGCGAGCTGATCCTCCCAAGTGGATTTCTCAAGAGTATACCTTCTCAGATTGGTTATTTATTGGAGTAGAGCAAGATAACGCAAAATATAAAGCCTTCACTGGTCCCTATTTGGTTTTCTTGTAGAAAAGTGAACATGGTAAACCAAAGGGCAAATGTGTGGGTGTGCTGTTATTCAGATTAGGCAGTACTCAAATGTGTAAAATTACCTGAGAACTTGAGCTATTAATAAGGCTGAGGTCTGGGAGTGCCTGGTAACAAGGTTATGAGATCCCAGCACATGCCAACACAGGCATACATTGGTGACAATAATTACCAATTATTTGTGAATTCCGGCACATACAATTGCATTAAACTGATTAGCTTAGCAAACAAACAACTTACTCTGTATTAAGTGAGGCGTATACTGTGAAAGCTTATCACACTCAGACATCTTGAGCCTTCTGAGCTGAAGCCTATCATTTAAGCTTGTGGATGTCAAGGAGATTGGATGCAAAAAGCTTCCTACCGGGACCAGGTGTATACTACATGTGTATATTAAATTGTAGCTTACGTACTAGATGTAAATATTGTGACATGAAATAAGGTATTAGGCAAGCTGTGTATTTTGAGGAATACTTTTGTCAGACTGCATATATGTACTTATGCACAACATGATACTTGTTTACACAACCAGTTCTGTAGGACTAAACAAAATTAACACACCAATTAACATGGTTAATTCTTTTTCATGTGCTCAACATTGAAAGCGTCAAAGGCCATATTGTCATAAACTAACTATTTGGTTTTCTGACATCTCAACCTATTATCACGGGCACATATGCAGTTTTCAAAATTATATGACTTGTAGGATCTATGTTTTAAGTCTATAATATTTATAAATACTAGTTTTTTCATAATCACTATGAGTCAATATACGAGCTACTCTTTGCCCATGTTGTCATGCACTTGTTACAAATCCAATACCATTATAAGTAATACCAAGATTAGTAGTACATCGGTGGGCGAACATCTGGACAAGATAGACAAGGAAGACCATGTGTCCAGGAGGAGAATCAAGGAGGCCATCAGAATCCACCAAGGAATGCCTGGACTGAACAGGGACAGTGGCCTGGACATCCCAGCTGTCATGATGCCAACTGGTGTCACATGATCCAGAAGGGTCATGTGACACCAACGGCCACTAGTAATGCCATCCCCTGACGAAGGCAGAGAGATTCTGCCGAAAATTCTGAAACTTTTCCACCATAACCTTGACCATGTTGACTCTGTGCATAGTGTCATCAGCAAAACGATTAGTACATGTATTGTATTCACCTTGTACAGAAGAGGAAATGTAATCATGGTCACTGCATGCCTATTGGAACTCATGCAAATAAATGCTAATCCTTTGGTATTATTCATGTTTTCTTGAGGATCAAATTGTGCAGAATAACTAAAGGATGGTCACAATTTTCAATACAAATTCTTAATATTCCTATCAATCTGCATATATCTGCATATATATATAAATTCTTAATATTCCTATCAATCTGCATATATCTGCATACTACTTTAAGCGCATAGAAATGTGCATACATAAAATTGCGCTAT
>JAAUYG010085833.1_pt1 | contig 12062 bp, 18 predicted proteins | sample 7278091 | NCBI WGS metagenome assembly JAAUYG01 (sample SAMN14350201, study PRJNA611818) | marine sediment metagenome | isolation source: surface marine sediment (0.6m) | place: French Polynesia: Moorea | collected 2018-08 | reverse complement strand
TAGGTGATACTAAGAAATCAGGTCAAATTTAGCCAAATGTGTGAGTCAACTGAGTGAATCCTTCTTCTTCTGTAGCTTCTCGTCTTCATCCTGTTCAGCGTCAAGAAATAGGGTTCTACCGAACTTACTGTGTAAAACCAATAAAGATTTTTGGGGACAAAGAAGGCGATCGCAAAATAAAAGCTATACCAGGCTTGAATTTTGCCGATAAACCTGGTTGATTGTTATTTATATAGTCGCTCATATTTATCAATTCAAATCAAGTCGTAAGCCTGAAAGAAAAGGGAAAAGTCCAAAGGAACTGATGACAGGAGAAAACCATCCACATTGGTTAGAAATGTTGGGTATGGAGCTTTTTCGACGAGCTTGATTCTGAGCGGGGTAAGTAAATACAAATGTTCTCAAAGTCAAGACCGAACTTGGCTGAATTCGGGCTGCTTGTGTTACCCAAAAAACCTCGTTTTTGAACAGCGCCGATATAAAAAAAAGATTGAAAAGAAAAAACCATTACGAGCATACGTAATGGTAATAGTGAATACTGAAAATTAAGTTGAGGACACAAAGCTTTGGATCATTAATTTAGCGATTAATATCACGTTCCATTCTTTCTAGATCCAATTGCACGGGATTATATGGTTGCCGATCCTGATTATCTTTGCCGTTAACATTTTGGGAAATTACCGACTGTACCCCTTCAATCGTCGAAATCATACTGCGCGGATCCATAAACATCACTTTACTACTGTCGCTATTGCCAATTTCTTTACCCATTTCCAAATAATTTTGCGCCAAAAGAAACTGTAAAGCTTCGCGAGCATGAGGATCGTTGTTAAGCTTATCCATCACAATTTTCATCGCTTCGGCGGTGGCTTCGGCTTTGAGGATCTGTTCTTGACGTTCACCCTGAGCTTTAAGGATAATTGCCTGCTGTTCGGCTTCTGCTTTAAGGATTGCTGCTTTTTTAGCTGCTTCAGCTTGTAACAATTTAGCTTGAGCATCCCCTTGAGCCGAGTTAATTGCTGAGTCGCGATGTCCCTCAGAAGTGAGAATATTAGCTCTTTTCTGTCTTTCAGCTGCCATCTGTAATTCCATAGAATCTTGTACAGCTTTAGAAGGCATAATATCTCTCAGTTCTACCCTTGTAACTTTTACACCCCAAGGATCGGTAGCAATATCTAACTCCCGTAACAAGATTTCGTTGATTTCAGTGCGAGCAGTAAAAGTTTGATCTAGCTCTAATTTACCCATTTCCGAGCGAATTTGAGTTAAGACCATATTCACCATCGCATCACGTAAATTTTCTACCTTATAAAAAGCCTTATACATATCCATGATACGCCAATAGACTACTGCATCTACAGTGATGCTCACATTGTCGCGGGTAATACAAGATTGGGCGGGAACATCTAAAACTTTTTCCCTAACGGTGTCTCTATAAACTACTTTATCGATAAAAGGAACAACAAAATTCAAGCCTGGTTCAAGTTTCTTTTTATAGCTTCCCAAACTTTCAACGAGGTATTCTTCTTTTTCTTTAACAATTTTGGCTGAGCCTGCTAGCCCAGAACCTAAAAATGCTATTAAAACAAAAGTAAAAAACTGTCCCATAATTAATTTCTCCTAAATATTAAATATTGCTTTAGTTATAACTCTTCTCAAAAAGTACAAAATCAATTTACTTTGTTTGATTTAATGTTCAATTTAATCTTGCTCAAGCATTCTACTAGGTAAAACAATTAGGGTATTTCCTTGCTTGCGCACTACGTAAACTGGTTCATTAGGAGCAATATCTCTGGTTTCGTCAGCACATTTTGCCCGCCACGAGTTGCCTTCATACAAAACTCTTCCTGAAGTTCCTGCGGGAATACCACCAATTGCCGTAGCTTCTAAATCATCTCCTGTAATTGATACTTTGCGCTTGGGTGTAAAGAAACGCCGCGATAGAACAGTTAATCCAGTAGAAAAAATCAACCATAAACCCATTAATAAAGTATATTGTGGCAAAACCAGAGATACTGCGGCCACTAATAAAGCAGCAATACCCATCATGAAACTAACAAATGCTGTAGGGAAAACAAATTCCGTAAAACAGAGAATCCCCCCCGCAATTATCCAAAAAAGAGTTGGATTAACCATAATTAATTAATTGTTTCTTTGAGAAAAATTTAAAGTTTTTTATATAAATTGATTTAACCAATTGTTGAGTTCAATAGTATGCTTTGGTGATATCTAAATTATTAAAACAATTACTTTAATTTTAGCTAAATCCCGTCAAGGTATACATGAATAATAATATTAGTAACGTAAACTTTAGCTACACTGTCTTGGAGTAACAAGCAACTTGTCTCCATAATGATCGACTCCTAGGGAATAAAACTCGTTACATTGCCTAAACCATAGATGAAGCTACTTATTCATCGGAATCGATAGCGGAATTATTCCAAGAGTTAACGTTACGAAGATTAGCATTGGTTTTAGCCATAGCGCTCAAATTAAAAGAATGCTCTGAACCCTCTAAATTTACCTGATAGACGGTTTTACGGATGATTTTGCGGACTTTAGTTTGGTATTGGGCAAGGTAAGCTTGTTTGTGTTGATTGTATTCTTTAGCGTTAGTGGCATACAAAGGGGGCACATTTTCATGATTAAGAACTAGGGCACAGACATCAGATAAGTTAATGCGATCGCTCTTTGAGGTATAGTCAGTTTGAATATGACTATGGGCATCTTTAACCACCTCCTGTTCCATTAAATTAGTTAGACTAAGATTGGCAAGAACATCAAAGATATCGGTTTGTCCTATCCTTGGTCGTTCGCGTTTTTCGATCGCTCGCCAAGATTTGGCTTGTACCTTTTTGAGGACGGAGCTGTTGGCAATTACCAGATCTTGCTCAAGAGTGCGAGGTGTATTTAACTGACGCACTTGTTCAATCGCCCAAGATAAAAGCCCATTAGCTACATTTGGTTGACACTGCTGGCGATATTTGGCTTGTTGCTTACGATATCCTCTAGGAGAAGTAGCATAAAAACTACTTATGTGTGGATGGTTGAGTAATAAGGCGCATACTAATGCAGGATCTAGATTTTGCTTATCTTCAAAGTATTTGGTATCGATCGCCAACAAAACTTCTTGTAGAATTTCAATTTCTGTAACGTTAATTAACTCAAGTTGACTAAAAATATCAATTTGAGTTTGGAGATGCTTGTTACCTTCAACAAAGTCTTGCATAGATCTAGGCAATACAATAGCTATTATTGTCTAGATTCTAACCTTGATTTTCAACATTCACTAGTTAGGAAATCACTGATGTCCTTTTACCGTCAAAAAATTAATAATTTTAGTTTTATTGCCCTTTTTTCTCTTGATGGTTTGAATACAGCCAAAAGTTTTGATATTTTTTAAACTTTTTAAATTAGTTCGACAAGTAACTTCGACTATATTATTGAGTTATAAGATAAAAGAGTTAGGCTAAAAAAGCAATGTGTATAAAATAAGCAAATATATTATTGTTTATAATTGAATCTTTCTAATCTTTATCTTTTATTAAGGGTAGCTACATGAAAAAGAATCAAAATATTCCTTATCAATTAATTGCTTATGCTGGATTGGGTTTCTTACTCTTGTTAGCATTAGGTATACTTAAACCTTTTACCATAGTCAAAGCAGGTGAAAGGGGGGTAGTTATGCGTTTTGGCAAAGTGCAGGATACTATTCTCGATGAAGGATTGCATCCTATTATTCCCGTGGTAAACTCAGTCAAAACTCTGAGCGTTCGGGTACAGAAAAATGATATTGCTGCGGAGGCTTCTTCTAAAGATCTACAAGATATAAAAACCGAAGTTGCACTAAATTGGCACATCGATCCAGATAGAGTCAATACAATTTTTCAACGTATTGGCGATGAAGAACAAATTATTTTTCGGATTATCACCCCTGCTGTCTCAGAGATAGTAAAAGCAGCAACCGCACAGAAGAATGCTGAAGAAATTATTACCAAGCGAAAAGAAATTAAGCAACAAATTGATGAAGAACTTAAAGAAAGATTGAGTGATTATGGAATTTTAGTTGATGATGTTTCTTTAGTTAATGTTTCCTTTTCTGCTGAATTTGCTAGGGCGATCGAAGCCAAACAAATTGCCGAACAACAGGCAAAACAGGCGGATTTTGAAGCACTAAAAGCCGAAAAAACTGCTCAAGCAGAAATTAATCGGGCAAAAGGACAAGCAGAAGCTCAAAGATTACAGAAGCTGACTTTAACCCCTGCACTGTTACAGAAGGAAGCGATTAATAAATGGGATGGCAGATTTCCGATGGTACTGGGGGGTGATGGTGCATTGCCTTTTATTAATATAGATCCGCAAAAAATTAATCAGTAACAATTGTCGTCTTCAAACTGATAAGTAGTTTGACCAAGGCTCAAAGCAAGATAACGCATTTTCTGAGACTTGTATACACTTATGCTTCAAGAGCTTGTACGCCTCGCTGGCGTAAGAAGCAAACTAGTAAAAAAATTATCGGTTATTCACCGAAAAATTCTATGTTTATTTTTTTTAAGTGGAGCTACTGAATTAGCTGAGTTCAATTTGACACAATTTTGTCGTGACAATGGGATTATGACTAGCTATATTTAAAAAAGATTATGGAAGGAGTATTAGAAAAGAAATCAGATGACTACTAATATCTCAAATACTTGGTGGGAAAGTTATCGTGAAACTGTAGAAGCCACCAAGCGTTATAGGCAACTTGTCAGTCTTGTCGACGATCGCGAAGACGTTGCTCAAAGTATGATTTGTTTAGAAAAAAACAAATACCCAGGCAAAGCTGAAAGCTGGTATTTAAATAAACTAATTGATGAACTTAAGCAAAAAGGCCTGGTTAGCGTCTTATATTAGTTTTAGTATCTACCAAAGCAGATTCAGAATTTTCTAAGAAATAATCTCCCATGTGTAATTAATGCCTGGGAGGATTTTTATTGAAGAAAATAGGATGAGCTCTAAAATTTTGGTTCATCGGTTTATTATCTTTAGTGTCCAAAGAAGACTTCCACTAAAGTAGCAAGTAAGATATAGCCAGGGTTTCGAGTAAACTAAATGGTGTCTTTACTTACGCCCATGTCTACTAGTAACTTGTGTTCGCTATTGTTTCAACTATTTTAATAGTACAAATTTAATAGTACAAAAATTAAAGCCCTAGAGAATTAAAGTTTTGGTGAGGATTTTGTGTCTAACTTGTTAAGATATCGCCCTCCAAAGACTACGGGTAGTGTAATCGCTTTAACGTTAATAATTTATACCCTAGTAGTATCCAATAGAATTACCAAAACGATAAATTTTTAAAGAATAAACACAATCCATCCATGAATCCTAATATCGAAGCTATTTCTGCAATGCCTAACAATGGTAAAGCAAACTATTTACTCATTATGCTGCACGGCTGGGGAGCTAACTACCAAGATTTTGTTCCCTTTGCCAAAATGCTTAATTTTCCTGGCTTTGGCTATTTGTTTCCCAATGCTCCCTTCGATCACTTTCAAGTACCAGGGGGTAAAGCTTGGTATGCTCTAGAAAATAAAGAGTTTACTGGTTTAGCCCAAAGCCGAAAGCTATTACTCGATTGGCTAACTTCTCTAGAATCTTCTACAGGTGTGCCTCTTAACAAAACTATCATGGCGGGTTTTTCTCAGGGAGGGGCAATGACTTTGGACGTGGGATTAACTTTACCCTTCGCTGCTTTGTGTAGTTTTAGCGGTTATCTTCACTATCAACCCCAACCACAAGAAAATAGAACTTTTCCACCTACTATGATTATCCATGGTAAGCAAGATCCTGTTGTGCCTCTAGAAGCTGCTACTAAAGCCAAAGATGAGTTAACTAAGATGGGTGTCTCAGTACAATATCAAGAATTTGAGATGGCTCATGAAGTTCAAGAACCAGCGATCGCACTATTTAAGCAGTTTATTGTGGACAACGTAATTCAAAACTAACCAAGGGTAATATCTTACCTATTGTTCGTACAAAATTTGTTCAAAACAAACTTGCCCTACTTCAATTAGAGTAGTTTCCGCCGTCTCATCCGTTGCTGAAGTGGCGGTTAACTTTTTAAATTCTTCTAGGCTATATTGTCCTTGAAACTTATTAATGGTGCAGTCACATAATTTCTGGGCTTCTGTTTCGTCTAATCCTTCCCCCATAGAGGTTTGAATACATTCTTTAGTATAGTCTTGTACAAAGTCCCCAGGATATTCATTAGTCGTTTGAGCATTTACAGAGTCTTGGGCAACTGCCATACTGCCTATAGCTAATAAGGACAAAGTTAGTAAACAAGAAGAGAAATATTGCATAGCGATCGCGATATGATTAAATTTGGCTGCAATTTAGTAATAATTAACAGCTAATTGTACAGTTTTTAGATGTTTCTTGTTTCAAGTATGTTCCTCCCCCAATAACTTTCAATATGCCAATAAATAGCACTCAAGTTAAAGCGGTGGCGATGGACATTGGGTTCCATTTAGTGGGTATTGCGACGATAGATAACCACCAAGATCATGCCGTAAAACATCTAAAAAACTGGCTGGCTTCAGGATATCAAGCTGATATGGAGTGGATGGCAAGCCCGAAAAGAGAAGATATTCGTGCTTGTATGCCTGAAGTGCGATCGCTTATTTCTCTCGCTCTTAATTACTATACTCCCCATCAACATTCCGCTGACCCTGGAGTAGCTAAAATTTCTCGTTATGGCTGGGGTAGAGATTATCACAAAGTTATGGGAAAAAAGCTCAAGGCTTTGAGTAACTGGTTGCGAGCGCAAGATGAATCTATTATTACTCGTTACTATGTAGATACTGCACCTGTGCAGGACAAAGTTTGGGCGCAACGAGCGGGGCTGGGTTGGATTGCTAAGAATGGTAATGTGATTACGAGAAAGTATGGTAGCTGGGTATTTTTAGGAGAAATCTTAACTAATTTAGAATTAAACCCAGACTCTGCTCACACTAGTCACTGCGGTACTTGTACCCGTTGTTTAGATGCTTGTCCTACTGGTGCTATTGTTAAACCCTATGTAGTTGATGCCAATCGTTGTATTGCTTACCATACGATTGAAAATCGCGCTCCAGAATTACCTCAAGCGATCGCCGATAATTTATCAGGTTGGGTAGCAGGATGTGATATTTGTCAGGATGTATGTCCTTGGAATCAACGTTTTGCTCAAGAGACGGATATCAGCGATTTTCAACCATACCCTAGCAATATTCAGCCCCAAACAACTGAATTAGCTGATATTTCCGAAGCCCAATGGGATCGACGGTTTCGCGCCTCTGCACTCAGAAGAATTAAGCCAAATATGTGGCGACGTAATGCCCGTGCTAATCTAAATACAGATAAGTAATTGTTTTTTTAAAACAGATCTTAAAATTTTTACTTACTATAATTATTTATGACTTACACACTTTTTACACTGAGGATTCGATGACTGCTAGGGTAATTCTATTTGATTTCGATGGTACAATTGCCGATACTTACCAAGCGCTCGCCAAGATTACTAATGAATTATCTACTGAATTTGGGTACAAAGCTTTAGATCAAAAAGAATTATTATTATTGAAAAATTTAAGTTCTCGCGAAATAGTTAAGCGCAGTGAAATTTCTATTTTTAAAATACCTTTTTTAGTCAGAAGAGTTAGAGCAGAATTAAGCAAAGAAATTGCTGAACTTCCTCCAATTGAGGATATGACTCAGATACTATTTGAGTTAAAAAACCGAGGTTACATTTTAGGAATTGTCACATCTAACATCAAAGAAAATGTAGAAATATTTTTAGCTAACAATCAGTTAAATTCTCTGTTTAGCTATATTTACTCCAGTACTGCTATCTTTGGTAAGCATCGCGTAATCAATCAAGCAATTAAAAATAATAAATTAAATAAATCCAATGTAATTTATGTCGGAGATGAAACCAGAGATATTAGATCTGCTAGAAAAAGTAATATTGGAGTAATTGCCGTGAGTTGGGGATTTAATTCGGCAGAAATTTTACAAGAATATCAACCAGATTATTTGGTAAATCAGCCTCAGGAATTATTAAAAGCGATCGCTCTTTTGCATCCTCAGAGGGCTAAAACTGCTGCTAATTAGCTAAATATAAATATTCAAATAAAGTTTACTTTTGATGGTAGTGAGAAATAGTAATCCTCAATTTTTATTATTTGCTCAACACGGCTGGGCAGATACAGGTAATGATATTGGTAGACTGGCAAAAGCAGCCGCTGATTCTCAGACTCTGATTACCTCACCTAGTTTGGGATTAATTAAAACTTTTATCAGAATTGAACCTCTCGTGCAGCAGGTAGAACAAATTGCGACGAGAGTAATTAAAAATCATCCCTATATCCCCATCAAAATTATGGGACATTCTATGGGTGGTTTAATTTGGTTAGAAGTACTAAACCGCAACCCTCAGTGGTGGAAAAAAGTACACTCATTTATCCTGCTTGGCTCTCCCATCGGTGGCTCAAACATAGCACGCCTCATCGATCCTCTGGGTATTGGTATTGGTACAGCTGGGGATTTGGGCAAAAATCGCCGTAACATAGCAGAGAAAATTGCCCAACAGATTCCTACTCTTTCGATAGCTAGTGATGTAAATATGGGCAGCGATGGTTTAGTAACTGTAGAAAATACTAAGTTTGCTCATGCTAATTGGCTACTGATATCAGACATACCTCATCATATGATGAAATGTCATGCTGAGATGATTCCCTTAATTCAAAATTTTTGGGCAAATCCGAACCTGGGATTACCTCCTAAAGAAGACTTTGCCAGCCAGTTTATTCAGCGTTTACGCTCTGTACCAGGAATGACTGATGCTGATTATCAAAATTTTGGGCGATCGCAAGTTATTATGAGTTTTGCCGATGGCACGACGATCCATACTTGTAATAATCTTCTGGGAATAAATCATATCTTTGTCGGTAAAGAAAGACAAAAGTGTCTCTATGCTGGATATGTGGGTTTAATACACACTTTTGGGTTGCGTAAAGCGATCGCCGAAATTCGTGAACATACTACTTAAAAATAGGTATGAAAAGATCAGCCTGAAAAAAAAATAACAAAATTGCTTGACAAACTTGGGTGTAAAGTTGCTATGATGTCTATGTTGAAAAACATTGGGGTGTCGCCAAGCGGTAAGGCAGCGGTTTTTGGTATCGCCATTCCTAGGTTCGAATCCTAGCACCCCAGTTTGAATCCGATTAATTCTCAAACTTGCTAAAAGCGAAAAACAGAGAAAGTATTAAAGTAACCTTTAGTTCAAAAGTCTTAGTTTTTGATTACTAAATGGGTGTTATAGCGCCTAATATTTACCGAGAATTATTTCTCTTGGCTGATGCTGCGAATTCATAAAACAAGGCAAGATAATATATTAGATGTCAACGTTGCTCACGACTCTATGACAACATTGTATATTTTGTTTGAATCAAATAATTAAATCTACTTAAAAAAGATTGTCAACAACTCACAATCACGCTATATCTATATTAAGAGACAACTAAATAATAATTAGTATCAATAAATTTTATTCTTTATGACTCATGCCATAGATATCCAGCTAAGACAATCACTGGGACTTAGAGAGTTTCAAGAATTTGTCTTTATTGGCAATACTTCTGGCGAGTTGCCAGCGGTTCTAGCAAAACAATTGCATCTTCCTCCTGATAGTAATTTTTTGAATGCCGCCAGTACAGGAAATTCTCTGTTAATTACTCGGATGCACACCGCTAAAAGTATTACTCGTCAACTAGGAAATTTACAATTTAAGCCTGGAAAAATAGTTAAATTAATTAGCAGAACTAATAATGGCTCAGTAGTAGTTAGCTTGGACAACAAGTTAATTGGTATGGGAGCAGAAATTGCTCAAAAAATAATCGTAACTTTGGCCAGTCAAACAAGATAATGAAAATAACCACCAGTATTTCAGAATTATCTTTAGGTTCGGTAGCTATTGTGGTTGGCTATAGTCGAATTTATGGAGGTTATATGGGGAAGCTAATATCTAGGGGGTTGATACCTGGTACTCCTTTTGTATTGCTCAATTTAGCTCAAGTTCAAGGTACTGTGCAAATCATGCTGCAAGATAAAATTCTTACCCTCTCTAAACCAGAAGCTAATGCTCTTTGTATTGAAACCCCAACTGAGGATGAGCGAAATATGTAGTGATTATTCGATCGCCTTTCTGCTGGCAAATCTTAATTTAGCCGATCGCGAGCGCGGATTTTCCCGTTGTTCATCTGTTTGAGCCGTAATTGGTTTTTTGGTAATTACTTCCAATAATTCGCTGTTACGAAAACGATGTTTGACAATGCGATCTTCTAAGCTGTGAAAACTAATAATGCCAATTTTGCCTCCTGGTTTAAGCCAAGTAGGAGCATTATCAATAAATTTGGCTAAAGATTTCAATTCCTGATTAACTTCGATGCGTAAAGCCTGAAAAGTGCGAGTAGCAGGATGAATTCTGCCATGACGATATTTTCCTGGTACAGTAGAAGCGATCGCATCGGCTAAATCAGTAGTGGTTCTAAAAGGGCGTTGCTGCACAATCTTTTTCGCAATACGCCGAGAAAATCTCTCTTCTCCGTATTCATAAATCAAATTAGCCAGAGATACTTCGTTCCAGTGGTTGACAATCTCTGCTGCCGTAATTTCTTGAGAGAGATCCATCCGCATATCTAAAGGGGCTGAGGCGCGAAAACTAAAACCTCGTTCGGGAATATCTAATTGGGGAGAACTAACGCCTAGATCGGCTATAATACCGTCAAATAACAAATTCTCTGGTTGATAATCAGCAAAGTTTCCCTGCCAAAACTGTAATTGCTCGGGATAGTAGTCGGCTAGTTTGGTTTTAACTGCGGCGATCGCTGTTTGATCTCGATCTATTGCCAATAACTTAATATTTTTCCCTTGATTTAAAATCAGTTCACTATGACCACCACCGCCCACCGTAGCATCCAAGTATTGCCCTTCTATCGAGACATCCAACCCTGCAATCAGTTCGCGACTCAGCACAGAACGATGATTGAATATATTTGTTTTCTGTGCTTCCACTGATTTATCTCCCTAAAATCTTAATTAAGATTTTATAACCTAAGTTATGGAAGATACCAATTTAATTAAAAATTACGGTTACAATTGTATTGTAGTTAAGAAAAAAGGAAATATAATGTTACTTTTTTCCTATTCTACACAAACTGTTTATTGAGATAAAGCTGAATTTATCATATTCACATATGGAAGTTAGCCAACGCCCAGGAAAAGCAGAAGAATCTCCTGGTCATAGGTGGGCAGGAATTTTAGGCACAGGAGTTGCGGTAGTAACCTTAACTCTGCCTATAGTGATGATTGCATCCTACTCTCCTGTTAGTAGTAATGCACAGCCTGTACCAAAACAAATTTATCAACTACAAGAAACTAGAATTGACCCAATGAAATAGAAAAAACTATCGCGCTACAGGTTCTTTTCAAGGGTCTTGCACAATTTTAGTGAATCAAGAGAAAGATGCTCGCGTCGGTTACTAAACAGGACACAAAAATCGCTTATTAAGTAGTTCGTGACTAGAGCGAGCATCTTCTACTTGTCCTGTTTCATCTAGATGGATCGTAATTTTGGCATGACCTTCAATTCTGGTTACGGGGTCAAGGGTAATTTTTTGGGACATTAAATTTGGTTGAGTCGTGTAGGGGCGCAAAATCTAGAATTAACGCCGATTGACTGCAATCTGGTTTTAACTCAAGTTTTAGAAGATTTACAAGTGGCAATTCAAGACAGACAAGCTACAATCGACTATGATTTTTTGCCTACAGTGTTCGCTGATGAAACACAACTAACAGAACTCCTCCAAAATCTGATCTGTAATGCGATTAAATTTTCTCCTCCAGAGCGATCTCCTCAAATTAGAATCTCTGTGAGCAAAAAGAACAAGAATGGCTGTTTAAAGTACGCGATAACGGCATCGGTATCGAACCAGAGAACTGCGATCGCATTTTTCAAATGTTTCAACGCCTACATTCAG
>JAAUYG010162115.1_pt1 | contig 12063 bp, 8 predicted proteins | sample 7278091 | NCBI WGS metagenome assembly JAAUYG01 (sample SAMN14350201, study PRJNA611818) | marine sediment metagenome | isolation source: surface marine sediment (0.6m) | place: French Polynesia: Moorea | collected 2018-08 | reverse complement strand
CCCCCCCCCCCCCCCCCCCCCCCCCCCCCCAGTTCTTGGATACAGTGATGGCTATAATTACCATCTTCACGCAACCCTGATTCCACTGTACTTGAATCAGCCACCAAGTCAAACGCTCACATAGTCTCCACCCAGCTGACCTTTAGGCTCATTAAGCATCCAATCTTCAGCCAGAGCTAGGCTCTGCAGGTGGGTGGCCTATATTAAAAAAGGTCCTTAAAACCACTTATATCATGTATATTACTGCTTCTTCAATCATTTACATACACATTATACATTGTAGCTGCTACATGTATTCTAAATTATCAAAGTTTTACTGGAGAATGATTTAGCAGAATTCATCAGAATTTAGCGTGGAATTTTGACTTGAGCGCAGCAGTGCGGAATTGCCTGATTTGGCACTAAAAATTGCGGAAAAGCTGACTTTCCATGGCATTGGGGAAATGTTGCATTTTATGTATGAGCAGAATTTAGATTTTTTGAGAGCGGGATTTCCATTTTTTCTTGAACGCAGAATTTCCATTTTCTGAGCGCAGAATTCTAGGCGGTCTGTTTAGAGCACCATTGCAGTTTTTGAGTGCAAAATTTGCTTTTTCTGAGTGCAGAATTTCTATTTTCAGCGCAGAATTTGCATTTTCTAACTGCAGAATTTCCATTTTCGGTGCATGGAATTCCGGAGGGTCTGATTTAGTGCTTCTGAACTGAACAGAAGCATCTTATAACAAAAATAACACTGGCACCAAATCTTGTCTTTTCAATAAACACAAATAAATAACATATGTTTCAAGTCCAACATCACTTTTATTCTTTTTTTCATTCTCTTACATGTACAAAAATACATATTTCAAAGCAGCACATGATTCAATATTTTACTGCCATAACACAATTTACCGAAATATTCTTCCTACCAAAACATAAGAAATGTCATTACAATACATAGCTTTATATAACTTGATATGTTTCTCACACACAAAATAAGTGTCCTCCTTTAAAAATAAATCATTTTTTCTCTAGCACTATAGAAATGCATTTCTGGGGAATGAACATAATAAATATTAACTAATTATTATGATTATATCGTTATTGATTATCCTAATCAGGATTCCTCTTGGTCCAAGAATTCCTTGAGTGTGGCCTCACCCAAAGGGATGTTGAGGTATTCTACACCATCTTGGCCCTGAAAATAGTAGTGCATGTAGTAACAGTTCATCATCATCATGTGTAAATGATGTGTTGATTTATGGTGGGTGGCCTAGGTCCAATGCCATATTCGTATATTACACTATTACAATGATGAAAATCTGTAAATTCTCTTTGTATGGATTTGGATCTGAATAAACATACATACATACATACATCATCATCATCACCATGACCACCACCACCACTACCACCACCATCATCACCACCACTATCACCATTATCATCACTGTCAGTAAGGAATCATCTTATACATGTACTATTAACTCCATTACCTTTATTAGCTATTACCGGAACAAAATTTACCAAATAAGCATGACATCCAGTTCCAGTACGTACACTGAATGTACAGAATCTATGGTTTTGAAAAATCAAGCACTACAAGTCAATATATTTGCACACTACATTTCTTCGTACATTTTGTGCGAGAATTTTTCTGACCTTCTTTAGCTTGATGAGCTTATGGTCCTTAAATTCCGTGAGCTGTGTTCGTAGCGTCTGGTCGCTGTTCACAAGGAAGGCCTCACGACTTTTCTGGTAAAGGTCTGGGAAAGCCAACCCTGAACAGGAAAAACAGAAATATTTTTTAGTTTATTTTTAATACATTGTATATAATAACTTCAAGTTATTTATTTATTGACTTTTTTGAGGCATGTGAGAAATATATACAGCAAGAGCCCGAAGCACTACACTAGTACCAATTTGTTTTCTATTTAAATCAACAACTCAGAATTAAGAACAACCAGTACTGAGTGTGAGTTTTTTTTTCCAGTATAATCTATACTAATGCTTACCTCATCCTCCCCCCCACCTCCCAAAAAAAAAAAAAGATTTTAAGGCGGATTAAAAGATTTTGAAAATCTAGGTGGAGGATGCTAGATTTTCAGTGAAGCAGTTCCATTATGAAACAGAAGAACTGGGATTATACTCTGGTAGTCTTATCTTTTTGCTTCAATGGTTATTGGCTCTGTTTAATACAATAAACCTGGTTGTGATGGTCGAATGACTAACGTGTGATTCACAACCACTGGGTCTGGGGTTCAGGTAATCAAAACATACCCTTTTGAGAAACAGAATAGCCTGGCTATCAGCTGTATCAATGAACACCAAATTACAGACAGGAATTGCCATATGACAGTAGCCTTCTCTAACAAGGTCACCCTATTTGCCAAGACATTATAACCACATTACAGACGTGGCCTTTGATGAGAGGGAGAAGCAGCAACAAAGATTTTTGGCCACTTTCGGGAAGTTGGGTTCTGCTGATAGTGGCAATCAAGAGAAGGACCACGGCATTGCCTAAGGATTACATGTGTCACACCGTAGCAGATACACATGCGGTAGCCTTCTCAACATGCTCACGGGGCGAGTAGATCTTTGGGGGTTAATATGTAAAGTGCTGTGATGTTGGCAGTAATATGTAAAGTGAATCAATTTGATTGGATTTTAATAGGCAGGCATCAACCGTGGACCACAGAAATTCTCCTGCGTTTTTCAAACATGCAAAAGGAGGCCATTACGTACCAGAACTTCACAGTTCTGCACAGTATACATTTTCCTATTAATATACTGACCAGTCACCCAGGTTTCAAATACAGTAAAGAGATCACACCTGGCCCTAACTGGAGTTTACCTATCCAAGTAAATCAATAAACCCTGTCTTGAGAGACCGCTGCCATGAGAATCCACCTGTCTTGAAGGGCAAACAGTTTTTGGCCTACACTTCATTGTAAATGAATCTGTTGCCAAGGACCATCTGTCTTGAGAAACCACATTTTATGGTCAATGTGGTGGTCTTTCAAGACAAGTTCTACTGCATGTTAGCACTCGGCAAGCATGTTTCAGGAAAAGTGCTGCTGCATGTGCTGGTATGTATTGTAAGAACTGCCTATTAGTTTTAATATTTAATTTATTATAACCACCGGCTGTGAAGTACACAGATGTAAACTCTGTACCATATCATGTTTGCATAAGGTTTTAAACATAACAGATGGCATTTAGCCTTTGGTGTGATCACCAGTATGTGGATTGGATTTAGGTGTTTTATTTTTATTAGACATACCTTGGTAGTTGACGTTGTCTTTTATATTCTCCAGCTGATGTCGAACCACCAGCAAAAATATGCCTCTCGCATTTGGCGTGAGGCTTTTCATGACATGCGTCAGTGAACTGAGGGCGAGTATTCCGGATTGTTGCACCATCAGCGAGTTCTCATATGACGTCTCGTCCGCATACGCCTCGTAGGTTGTCACATCTTGCCAGAGCCAGTTGAATCGACTAGATTTATTGTGGTCCCAAACTAAAAAAGGAGAAAGAAACCATAAAATTTTTGTAAGCTGTAGATGAACATGAATAAAGCGTCCATCAAGGAAGCACGAACAAACATTTGCAATGAGTTATTCTTAAAGTTTTAATGTATTTGATAATACATATTGGGGAGGACATAAATTGTGCCTAAGGTGTGCATTTGATACACGTTGGACCAATAAATAAAATGCAACAGTTCTCCCAAACCTTGTTGTATCTGTATAAATAGGCACTAGCAGTTCATTTGAGTGATTTCCTCTATTCACTATATTTCAGCCACTATCTTCAGGTAGAGTATAACCATTAATCTACAAGGTGTGCCATACATATATCCCTCAACAGGGCCAGATCACCAGATTTCTCCGACCCAAATCACCAATCACCAAAAAAAAAAAAGAATACTCTTATTACCAAAATATTAATGTATTACGAGAGTGTGGACAGCCGTTTTCACGCTGCACTCTGGTCATGTAGACTATATCTGTTTATATAGTCAGTCACCAATCACGCAGTTTCTACAGGGCCCCATAACGATGCACGGAAAATGTATGTACTCCCCCTCATACTGACAATGTTACTAATTATTATCTTATATAGATATCAAGTACAGTGGAACCTCTGCTTAAGACACGAGAGAAAGTTATACACGAGTATATTTTTTTCAGATTCAAGACCACCTCAGCATTAAGTCCTCATTGACCTTAACTGTGCATGGTCTTACAGCTCTGGGGTCCCACTGTACATTTGTTATGACAACAAAATATAATGCAACCAAACCTGCTACAAGGATGACCTGAGTGTAAATCTGGGTCACCTGCTCATAAATGCCACTAATACAGGCTCCATGCATATACATATATTCCAGTGTGTTTCAGCCTACTTAATTTACACATATAAAATGCAGAATAATGACCAATATTGTTTCGGTCTCATAGGTGGCCAAAGGTGGTTTTTTGAAAGGTTTATCAGCACATGTGCCTGTCAAGTTACAAATGTGCAGTGGTCCCTCTCTTAAAGGGCACTCTCTAGAAAGCACACAAATTTTGGGCAGGAAGTACTGTGAATTCATGTGGTGCTCCCTCTCAAAAAAAAGGACACCTCCCTAATAAGGGCAGATTTTTTTGACAGAAGGGGTGTCCTTATTAGAGGGTACTACTATGTAACCATTTAACAAAAGATCAAGCTTACTCATTGGAGCATTGATGTGGTCTATGGAAGCGATGATGTGGAAGCCTCGAACCTCTGCCAGCAAGCTGAGAACCATCTGGGCCCTGTCTGCCCTCAGCATGGTGCCATCGATGTTGTGGATAACCAGGAAAAAATCCTCGTAATCTGCCAAGGAAAACATGAAGCTTTCCATAATACTACACATGCACATTGTATTGTCGAGGTGAGCAGACTGAGGTAACATTAGCCTTATCACGCTTAGGTCGTTATGCTTTCATAATGCTTTCAAACTGGCCAGTTCGGTCAAAGTTTCCTATAGGCAGATAGGTGAAGCATTAAATAGTAAAATCTATCATAACAGACACTTCCATGAGAGGCCACTGGTCTTAAAAGACCAAATATCCTTTGCAAAACATCCTACATTTCAGTATAATTTGTCACCACATACTTTCTTTGAGAAAAACAGATTTTTGTGTCCAATGGAGGCAAGACGGGTTATATTGTAATAATTTTGACAGGCAAATAACAATGCCATAGCTTCACTCACTGTTAGCTCAGACTAGCTTATGTTGACACCGGGCAAACACCCCAACTCTTGCTACATAAAATCTCCTTTATCTGTGTCCAATAACAAGTTGACTACAACATAGTCAATAACTGACTTTAAAAAATCTGAATTCAAGCAAAGTCACATCAAATAGAAGACCAAGAAAGTGTTTCCATGAAAGTTATTTTCATAAAATGCATTGTACTGATCCTAAAAAACCTGGAAACTGGATCTTGTATGATATACCTTTAGTCATCATTCCACTAAAGCAGAACCCCCCCCCCCCACACACACACACACACACACAGAAAAAAAATAACAAAATTGAAATTGTTCACACTTAGCCAGTGAAAACTGATAATACAAAATATACACAAGAATACAAATTCTGAAAACTTACCTCCACACTCAAAACTTTTCCTGATATAATCAACTTGTTCTACTGGTGTTCGAAAACTTCCCTGATGCTCAAGGATATCTTCAGTAACCGCATTTAGAATCTGAAAGTTTAGATTTGCAATGTTACGGTATACCTTTGCCAAAATGGATATTTTTCTTATTTTAAATTGCACAAAACGACAAAAGCAAAAATTTTCAATGTGCAACTCTTTCAGCCTTAAACCTTGTGTTGAAAAAGTCTTCCAAAATTTGAAATTATATTTTTTAAGGAATTTAAGAATTTTGATGCAATTTCAATTGCTAAAATTATTTCACACTACTACCTTTATTCCTCTTACACTATAATAATATAGTAACTTGCAGTAATTTTACATGTATAGTATAAACAACAGTGTAGGGCCTGAATAACAATCAACTGGTTTAAAACATCCACCAATTTTGGTAAAAGGACCCTCAGAACATTTATCTTTAAACATATTAAATATAGCAAAATCCTACATGGATACATCTTGACTTTTCCAACTGTTGTTGGCTGCAGCAATCTATTAGGAGGATTAGATGAGGATTAGCTATAAGTTCAAGCCTTTATTCCCCTGTCAGATAGATGAAGGTTTACAAAGCAGATCACTTGTTCATACCGATTTAACAGTCAGGCTAGGAAAGTAGCCATTGACAACCAGCGTGTTGTAATCTGCCAGTATGGAGTTTCTGAAGTCCTCTAGGAGGCGCCGTTTGGAACCAAGTCCATGAAACAGGAGATTGAAGCCATTGCTGCAAGAAAACAAAAAACATGAAAGCTTGAACCAGAGCAGACGACAATACTCAGGAATTTCATAAAAATTTCCACAGGATATCTTTCATTTTATTTCTGAAATAGCTACAGTCACACTTTGCATCTCATATTGAACAACTGCTTGTACTGGAATTTTATCCACAAAGCCTATATTTTAGGTTATATTCAATATTTGCATATCTTATTAGACCCAAAGAGATCCAGTTTTGCATCGGTTCATGACATTATTTCTGATGTTCACGCAGCATTGAACTACTACAAACTTAAGGGAAAGCTGTTAACAGATAGCAGGGTTATGAAGGCTGGAAGTTGTGGTGTTGCAACGACATCGTACACCGGAATGTGGTACTGGCCTTGGTTACTGCACATGTATATGCACCTCACTTTCTAGAGGACATTACCAGCCAATATTTATGGTTTATGCCATTTAGAGTGCTCATTTCTACCACAATCGCAATGCTGTTCAAAGTTATCCACCTGTACATACCCCTTACACATTAAACGTACAGCAAGACATATACGTTCTTGGGTCTTTCTTGAACATGCTAACAGAACCGCATTTTGTTTTTAGACAATCTAGATGAGCGTTCCTTAGCTCAGGTCCGGCAATGCTAAGTAATCTGTCTGCAAATGTACTTTTCCATGTCAAAGATATAACAAGAAGTTCTTACTGAAAGCAAAAGTTTGGCATTTAGGAAACCCAATTTTACTCCTCCCAACATGTTTAATAACCTGGAGCTCGCTTCTACATGTGCAGTGTCCCAAGGATGAGCGCAGATTAATCTAAGATTATACCATTTCAACATGTTCAAAGCTTTCTGTCTAACTTTTGATTGGTTTTACCAGAGCAGAAACATCCATCTATTAAAGTTGGCCTTGTGTTCCTGATACAGGATTTCTGTTTCCTTGCTGTACGGGAGCTGGCAGTCAGCTAACTTGGCAGCGAGTGTGGCGTGATCCATCTGAGGGGTTCCGAGGCGGGACAGGGTTCGGTCCGAGGTCATAGCGGGGTCAAGCTGGGCTTCGAAATAGGCATCCACTGCAGCTCTCTGGAAATTATTACACAGTGGAACCTCTAAACATGCTAACAACCAAATATACAGTGGAACATAAAATCCAGGGGAATTTCAGTATCAAACAACCATTTCTGTAAACACAACCTTGATTTGAGGTTGATGCTTTGAAAGGCGATGCAGATTCACCAGTTTGCAATCTCTACATGCACTTTCTAGTCTGTGTGTGATGTGATAAGCTATAAATTGTCACCACTGCAACAATTCCATGTTACGCACTGTTAGAAGGTGTTTCAGTATTGCCAAAATTATTCACACTGAACTGTAATTACTGAAGATGACAGTTGCAGATCGTGACAACCCAGAACGAGAAGATCAGTACATGTACTGTACTCTCTGTGGATCAAACATATCAAGGAACACCCCCCCCCCCACACACACACACACCTACTGACAACTTAACTTCCACATAGTAATAACTTTCTGTTACGACATGAAGCTTATCCCAAAATGGTGAAATACAATGTATACAATCATGAGCCGATACAAGCTCTAGCGGTCACACACTATCCTGATCTTAGTATAATTTTTTTCTGTTGTCAAAATCAAAGCATGTACATTACAGTCAAACGTGATCTAAAGAACACCTGTATATTATAAAGACCACCTGCTTATAAAGACCACATTTCACAGGCTCCCAGGGTATGCTTTCCATGTTATTGAACCTGTATATAAAGACCATGTGTGTACAAGGACCACATTTTGTTGGTCCCTAGCATGGTCTTTGTATACAAGTTTCACTGCACTTGTACAAACTTTAAGGTCAAAATAACTTCCGGTCTACCTAATACCTACACACACAAAGTGAGAAACCCAAGACTGTATTAACATACACCTGCAGACCGCACCTTAACTACAGATTTATCGTCTCCATATCTGCTTTCCCTTCTCCTCAGGCGTCCTGCCAAGGGGGTCTTTGCTTTACTAGGTGTGGACCTCAATGATGCCGATTTCTTTGGTGTCTGGTTCTTCCCAGGAGTAGATATGGGAGTCTGTGGCGCTGATCTTTTGGGAGTTACCGCCAGCGCGGTTGACCTTTGTGAACTCCTGCGTGTCGGTGTGGACGGCAGTGGCGTGGCCCTCTGTGAACTCTTGCGAGATGGGGTGGATGGCAGCTTATTCTCTTCTCCCGCTTTGTAGCTCCCATCCTCCTCATCCTCATCATCTTCGTCCTCTTCCTCATCACTGTCTAAGCTTTCTTCTGAAGAACTCTCTATCACATGTATCCGGAAATGAAACGCCAAATACAGAATATGCGTCTTCCCTAAAGATCCGGGTTTGCAAGTTTGAGATGATCATAGATCCAATAGATATTGACGTGAGATATGTTAACTGTGACTTTTAAGATGTTGGCTGACAGAGTACTAGCAATTGGAACAAAAGTGCAAAAGAACATAAAGAATCGATACATGCTACACTCAAGCCTCTTATACATAGATGTATGCATATAAAACTTTAATGCCAACTACCCCAAGACAGCATGTGATACACAAAAAAGACCAAGCTAGTACTGAATGCACCAAGGTACATGTACATGTATTGGTACTAGCACAAGCCTGTTTAACTCCTTTGCGTAAAATAAATTCAACATTATTTCAACAGCAATTATGCCATGCTTTTTTTAGTTCTTTATATCATGGCTATGAATGGCATATTTTTTTGCTTTGTTTTCACAAAAGATTCACCTGGCTGATGTCTGGATCGAATCCTGTACTGCGTGGTTGTGGCAATCATCTTCTTTCTGCGCAGAGCCCGTTTGTGGGTGGGTGTCTGCCCAGTTTCTGGCAGCACTGGGGGGAAAATGACATGCACAAAATACATCACTAAATAGTTCTGCCTAGTATGGAAAAAAGGGAAATAATTTCATGTGTGACTAAATAGGCCTATAATTCAATCCCACATTCTACAAGCAGCTACCACTACTACTGCTCTAAGATACTGAAATAATAATGACAGACATACTAAAACAACAAACGCAAAGGCTACAAACAAGAGTTTATCTTGTTACATTTTTATAAAAACACTTGGTAACTCATTATTAACTGTTATTAAGTTCTTAAGATAAGTATTGCTACAACCATATCGAATCCAAATGAACCAAAAAATTTATAGTTAACTTCAGTTACTGAGGCTTGAACCACTGTTGTCTATGTCAAAATCTCACCTGACAAACCTCTCTTCTTCAGTATGGATTTCGGTGTCTGTGGTGTCTTTCTAGACTTGATAGAAGTAGGGGTTACACATGCAGATGCTGTCAGTGAAACAAAACGAACATGTTACACGAGTCAGATTACAAACCATATCTCGACTGAATTTGAATTTTGTGTTAAAAAAAACAACAGTTTTCCCAAAAGACACATAACACCACTGCGAAACAACAAAATGATTAAACACCAAATACTAGACTGTATTAAGATTTGGTTACTGTTCCAAACTGCACATAATAATGCTGCAATAAAAGTATCTATACCACACTTAAGACTACGATTCTCACTAAACTAGAAGTAACTGAATTGATATAACACAAAGTTGAATGTACATACAACGTACATCAAAACTGTGAAAGCAGCAGATAATTTGCATAAGTCACGTTGGAGGATCCTATTATAAACTTGAGCATCAACAGACCTTTTTCTGCCATTTGATTTGACTTCTTTGGTGTTCGGAATCCATAAACTGCACTGCCAGCTATTTCCCCCTCCTCTGCCAGTGCTGAAAAACAAAACAAAACAAACAAAAAAACAAACAAACTCATACATACCATCACCTATAGAGATAGATATTGCCACAAATGTGCCAACAGTTAAGTCTTGGTTGCTAAGGAATAATTAATAATCGTATGGTTATTAAGTTTGTCTCATGATGAGAAAAAACAAATGCATAGAAAACACACAAATTTATCAACATAATTTAGAGTAAGTGTGTGTCACATGACCGGCCCTATACACATGATACATCCAGAGTTCTCAGAGAACACAACAGAAAGGTTATAGAGAATCATTGGAGTCTAGATTCAGTAGATTCTTGCAGTGTCAAGAAATGAAGATGAAATAATGGCAAAAAAAAGCTTGTAAATGTGAATAATAGACAATCTGGCCAATATTGTAGTTTAAAAGACACAAGGAGACTTTTGACTGCAAAGAGATTACGTTGGCAAGAATTAATCTCCCAAATAGACGTCTGAGGGGTTAGGTGTTTTGAATGCTATGTGCACATGCACTGCTGAATATGGGGCATAATGTCCCCATGCATTGGTGGTTTATCACAGGTGAAACTGTGAAAATAAAAACATGCTTCTGCACTTGCCAACCTGGCTGATGTTTTTTCAATTTGTAAATCCTATATGACATAGTCTTAGTTTGTGTGCAGATGAGTGGTTTAATTATCATCATACCTTTGGGACTTTGTATGTGATAAACTCGCCAGTGTTGTGTTCACCATTACCCACCATTCAACAATCAGGTCTCATGAGCACACTAGTAATAATTACTCAGAGATCTATTGCTTTGACTCACTATAAATCATTACTTAATAAACACTGCATCCACATACCGGGTATGCAAGCATTTTTACCTTACGCCTTATACCCCAAACCTGACTTACCAGTGGAAGGCTTAAAGACTTCACTCTCTTCTATAGCTTCATCATCCAAAGCAGGTAAATCGGGGACTTCGGAGTAATTAGTGGATTTACGTGATCTTCTACCACTTCGTTTCTCAGCAGCTACAATAGAATACAAACGTATGTAATGAGCTACAAAGTGAATGTAACCATCTAGCAATATACAGTACAGTAGAACCTGTCTTGAAAGAGTGCCCTGTTGGCTATAAAAAATATGGTGTCTCAAGACAGGTGGTCCCTGGTGACAGGTTCAATTATATTGAAATGTGTGACCTTCTGACAGAAATATGTGGTTCTTCAAGACAGGTGGTCTCTCATGGCAGTGGTCTCTCACGGCAAATTTCACTGTATGACCAATGGCAGTCCAGGTCAGGTTTAACGCCTTTTGCTGTTCCTTTGATTACAATACCTACTTGAAAAAGTTTTTAACTGGGGCATTCACAGCTACCCCTGGTTATGTCATGTATACAAGATCCAGTTAGGGAATAATATTAATCAAATGGATAGAACTAGATAGAAGGAAAGTGCAGAACAGAAACCAGAAAGAAAGGAACTGGGTGGTAGGGAATAAAATCATCAAGGGCGTGTCCCAAACTAGCAGACAAATTCCAGTGAAGGGGCACCAACCTTGATCCAAAAGAGCCCAGTACATGACATGTATACCTAATGTCTGTCCTAGATTAAACTCTGAAGTAGGGAACAATGCAGAAAGCATAGCGAAGATGTGAGGCCTTGAATTTGACCTTTCAAGGTCACTCAAGGTCAAATGTGATGTCATTTGACTCCCCATATATGCTTTCCTATTAATGTTTAATAGTAACATATGGCCTAACTCTGCTCTTTTACAAGATATAAGGCCTCGAAATCTGAATGACCTTGAATATGACCTTTCAAGGTCACTCAAGGTCAAATGTGATAGTGTCATTGGACTCCCCATATATGCTTTCCTATTAATG
>JAAUYG010194065.1_pt1 | contig 12064 bp, 7 predicted proteins | sample 7278091 | NCBI WGS metagenome assembly JAAUYG01 (sample SAMN14350201, study PRJNA611818) | marine sediment metagenome | isolation source: surface marine sediment (0.6m) | place: French Polynesia: Moorea | collected 2018-08 | reverse complement strand
TTTTTTCAAGATGTGACTTGACATCTTGCCTTGAACTTTGCACTCATTTGACCATAACATTCTTTTCTAGTGAGCGTGGTGCACTTGGTCGAGTGGTAGAACACTCGACGTCAGACCACTGGGTCCCGGGTTCGAAACCCAGTGTATTCATGTCTGTTGCCCTTTCATCCTTCGTCTCATTGCCCGGCGACTGGTCCATCGCTCATAAGACCCTGGCTGTTAAGAAGCGACGTTAAATAAACAAATTCACTCACTCACTCACTCTTTTCTACTGGACTCTGCTTCGACTCGTGGTGCAGTTTACGCCTGTTTTTGCACCGTGGGACCCTTTTAGTGTTGATGTGCCGTTAAAATTTGATATCACTCACTATATGGACCAGAGAATTTAGCTCTCCATGGCTCACCGGGTATGGGAAGTAAGACTAAGACCCTATCACCTACATTGAACACTCTCTCCCGGACTTCTTGTCATACCAAGTTTCCATTTTCTTTTGTGTCTCTTTGAGATTCTCGTGAGCAAGGTCACACGCCTTATAGAGTCTGTACTTAAACTCACCTACATAATCCAACAAGTTGTACTGTCTAGTGACCGCACAATACCACAGTATTAAACATCCCTCACTCTAAATTCAAGCTGGTAGTGAATATTTTGTGCTGTAACAGGTCTCATTGTCTTATTTTGTGAAATCTTCTTCATTTTGTGATTCATCCCACAAGATAATTTGTTTTCATAACAAATAGCTTATATTTTATTTGGAGTATACGTCTTACGTTTGGGAACTCATAGTTGTAAAAGAACCCAAGGTCAATATAGACCATACCAGATAAAAATCAAGTCAAGCCTGTGATAATAACTCATATGTCGAATTGAGTTTGACTTTCCAAACAAGTTTTGACATCCGATTGCAAAATTGCAGATTTCATTCCTGGGGTGTTAGTGCATAGTGGAGTAATTGCAATCATCTAAAAAAAAGAAGCGAAATAGTGAGAGTGGAAAAGAAGTTATGTGAGCTATTGTGAAGGCTAATGAAAGCTTTTAAAGCGTGCTGGGAAGGTCAGATAGTTAACTAAATTTGAATTCCAGTTGGAGATGAAATGGTTAGAGATTAGGAAAGAAGCCAGAGAGAAAAGACAGCAGAAAGAGAAAGGGAAATACAAAGAGAAATGTAAAGAAAAAGAAAAAAATCGCAGAAAAGCAGGAAGATGAAGAAAGTAGTTTGAGAGAAAGAAAAGGTCGATAGGGCTGAAAGACAGATTATATTGCAAGAGATAGAGTAATGGGAACAGTTGACAGAATAAGAAAGTACTATCTTAAGAAATAGTCAAATAACCTGGTTAATATCACTTTTATATAACTTTGATGGGAAAAAAGTGAGAAATATTTCTTGATGTTTGAGAAAGTGGCCAAAAGTATGGAATGGCATACAGGTGGGAACTGCTTGTTCCTGCAGACTGCCTTAACTAGAAAGGCCAACGTGTGTTGTGCTTTATCAACTTCACAGTGTGCTAGCAATGAGTTAGTGAAGGAGATAGTTTTGGTCACGAATATGAGTATCGTTGTCATAACTCGTCATCTGATGTCAGACTGTTGGTCGTTAAAGAAAGGCAAAAGAATATACAGAAGACGTCTGTGAGGGTCTTATAAACTCTAACCAGAGTAATGTGACTATTGAAGACACCGTGTTACTGCCAAAGCCACATGTATTGTCCCACCATTAGAGAGGGTAGATGGAGGTGTGTTTGAGAATTTTGTAGACACCAATGTGTACTATGCATTAGGTACAGGACTTTACAGGAATATAGCTATAAAAGGCACACATGCTATGAAGTGTTAAAAATGCAGATACACCTTTACTGTATAGCTGGCGGACACTTAAGTGCACACTTGAGGCGTGGGTGCTTGTGGTTATGGAGGGCACTGTAGACTGTACAACGATTGGCAGTCTATCTGGTGTCCTGGCAAAACTAGCAGCAGGCACACCTGACAGAGATTGAATGTGTATGAATCCTCCCCAGTGGCTAGCAGAGTTGAAGACATAAACCCCACAGCCATCCAGTTAGGGGTTGTGGAGAGGTAGCAGCTATCATAACAGGCCCTGGGCCATAGTCCTGCAACTTTATCAATGACTGTGTGTATTGCATGCAGTTCTGCGATAAGTCATAGAGCTGTTGATGCAGATCCATGGCCGTGACCTTAGTTCCATTCAGTTTTGTCTGCAAAGCAGGGTCGACTGAAGCCGAGTAGATTACTGCCCTGCCAGTGAATCACCTTGGATGTTCCCAAAGTGAATGGGCAGGGGCGAATAGCTCTCTGGCTGCCAGGCAGGGTTAGATCACTCACCCACAGTTGGTAAGTGTAGCCCAGTAGTTTGGGGTAATAGCCAACTCAGAACCGGGAACGTTTTCTCATTATGGTCGTCCCTCATGGAGAACTGCATTCGATCACACCGAGGAATTGTCCCACAAGTTCACCACTCTGTAGTTCTGACCTCCTGGCAGCAAAAGACTTTCGGCAGCATTACCTTGCAACGATAGGAGGAGACCCAGTCCACATGCCAGACAAACTGCTAGATGTGTACGACGACCATGAGTACCCTGGCCAAGGTAAGGTTGATGCATTTCTTCATCATCAGAAGCAGCTGTCTCGGGTTGGGTGCTGCCCTGTTCCATGGCCGCCACTATAGGTTTCTCTTCAGATGAACCTGTGTTGCGAGTCCAGCCGCGTCTGTTTCAGAATGTGGTGCTCACCCCAAGCTATCCTGCACTATCTCGTGTCTGAGTGACTTAATATTGACATGTGGTTCCGTCTGGGTTGATTCTCAAAAATACTTAACGTAAACAATCTGAGCGACGTGACATGCTGAGAATGTGACTTCAGTAAAAAAGTAGAATTAAGTGTTTTCTAGAACTCCAGCCCTGGAGTTGTGCCTGGCACACTTCCTCAGCAGTTTTGGCTTTGGCAGCTCTCTTCCTTGACTTTGTTTCTTGCCTCGATCACAGTGCATGACTCTGGTTCTGGTTTGGTGTCATACAAAGGCAGAGTGACACCCCAGTACCCGTATGCATGGAGGTGGTTACCAGCAGGATAAGGACTCCCCTCGGGATAAAAACTTAAATGGTATGCATGTCAACTGGATATCGCTATCCTGTACTACTATTTGCACCTACTCTTTGCTGGAGATAAATGTAGCAGTCTATCCCATGGATAAAGTCAAACAAGATGGCATCAGTTATTTTTATACATATCGCTTGGGCACTGTATACACATTGAAACTTTGTTCCTCGAGAGAGACAAAACCAATGTATCCAAGATATTAGAATGTTACGATATATGCACCAAATTCAAATTTGGTATAGTAGATATCCTAACAACAACAATTAAGGAGGTAGATGGTCACTGAGAGCAAATCGCTGAGGGGAACGTTCTCTTGCTAAGCAGCTCTTTGGTCGACAGTAAGAAATGGCCAACAAGAAATAAATCAATGAATCTAAGTCGCTCCATATAATCAGTGCTATAGTATTGTATGTTACAAAAAAGCAAATCTAGCAAAAATATTCAAACATGCATAATTGTTTGTGGAAGGTGGGTCGTTTGATATCCTAAAAGCGTCAAAAATGTGTTTATGTAGTGAATAACCCCCTAAACAGTATTAACAGATTAAAAATAACACCTCCTATTGTCAGCGTATGAAATAAAAGCAGTTTGAACAAAAATATACAGCTGCAACCAATGATCCAATTAATAAATTTATAAAGTTTACCCAGTAGGTTAGTTTTACCAACTGAGGCAACAAAATTGTGTTGAATACATTCTACCTTATTCAATTTAACTCTATTACATAATATTAACATTCTGTAATTAACAACGCCAATTTTCTGATTAACGTTCTCTAATTAACAACCACAATTCTGTAATTAACATTTTCTAATTAACAACTCTCAAATAAATCATAGTAGCATTCTACCTCGATCCCTCATATATAATCATAAGTTAATATATGGAGACAGAAATTTTACATGTTTATCATTTCCGTCAATGACTTAATTTGTATCTATGGGTAAATACCCACAATTATATCTGCAGGTAAATAAAATATAACGGTATTGATTATAATCATTTATTCATCAAAACTAACGCCGTTTTATAGGTGTGTAACGTGCAGAAACTTATCCTTTGGACGGTCTGGTACTCATATAATTTTTTTAGTACTTTCGTGTCATGTGAGAGCTATCCCCTAGCATATCCACGCTTAGTGCACACCGTGATAAAATCTAGACTATCCCAGGGATAGCTATCGAAGGGATAGCCCTTATCCGGGTATAACACTATCCTAGTTCCATGCATTCGGGCCAAGGTCATTTTGAGATCATCCAGTGGACTTGCAATTTTTTGTGGAAAGGCAACTTTCAAAACAACACTGCTCCAGCAATTGTTAAACCATTGGAGTGAAACGTCTGTGGAATTTTGCCTATCGGTACCTGCATAAAATCGTTATTGTTGTTAGATGAAATTTAGGAAATTTAAATGTTGATGAAAACGTTACCATTACAGCATAAAGCAAATGCCTAACATAGGCTTATATCTCATTGAAGTGCTGCGTAGGCAATATTTTATGTCAAACACTACTCGTACAAACCTATATTAGAAGTTGGGGATACAAGAAATTATCTCTCTTAAATGTGCAGCCCCTGACACACACTAAAACATAAGTAATGTTGAACGATACACTTCACAAAACATGTCTACAGGGAAAGTGACATTTGCTTCTTTACTATTAGTTCTGCTAGGAATTTTTATAATGGCAAGATATTTTAGGAGAATTTTGTCTCTACCACAAAATGTTCAGACGGACGGAAGAAAAGAAGTGCCTGTCTAAAACTCTCCACACAGAGAAGACTATGCAAATATATTTTCAGAAGAGTTTTAGCACGATGACAGTAATGGGTGGCCAAAGAAATCAGCTCCAACAATGAAATTCTGCCTCTTTCTTTGTGCACTACCCATGGCCGTGGCCTTGCACGTACACATGCTTATCTCTACATCTACATCAGCACAACCCCAGATAGGCACAGCGAGCCGCAAACTGCTTTAGGTCAGTGCATTTCTTGAATGTCGAAATACAAAGGCCATGACTTAACAGTGTCAATCAACGCCAATGTTTTGATGCTTTCTATAGCAACAGGATTCAACCAATAAATTTGGTGGCGGGGTGACCCCCATCTAGTTTAAATGCTTGGATGAAGGCGCTTTACCTTTAGCCTGCTTGTTATAAGGGGAAGAGTCTCTTCACAAACCTGTAGCCCTGACAGGCATGCCATTGGGCCCTACCTTGTAGAACCCTTCAGATGGGCACATGTTAGCTAAGTGCCCATAGCCTTTATAATGGTAACACTGTGAAGAGCCATCTCGACTCCGGAAACGTCTATCTGTAGATGCACTCCGTCCCTTTTGACTGTCCATCATCACCCTCAGTAAAGTCATGCACACCCTTTAGAGCATTTGCACCAATGTTAGGGCCAAGTGTAATCCCAGTAGTAGTGGTTTTACAGTCGGTAAATTCTTTGTAAGCATTTACCGGCTTTGTTGGCAACAAAGTCACCATGAAAAGCAACACCCTCGGTGAATGCACCTCTGTCAGTGGCTGAAGACAAGTCTACAGCCTGTTGGTATCTGATTGGCACCATAATGGTTCAAGAAACCTAAAAACGTCAGTATGCATAAGGTAAAACAGCCTGTCATTAAGAGCACTGTGCTATCCCAGATGAGTCCGCAAATTTGTGTTGGAGTGTTCTGGGTGGATCGTTAGAGTCCATGGTTGGTTATCAGAACTACTACACCACAGGCTAGGTTTGACAGTTACTATCATAAATACATAATTACAGAGAATAACTATTCTGGTTTGTCAGAGTTGTAATTTACATGGTTAATGGTTACCAAACATTATATACATTATAACTACAATGATTCTTTAAAGCCTGCCACTGTTGTTAGATACTAGCAGCAGTGAGATTTTCAAAGTAGACATGACGACTTTGATGTTCACATTTTGAAACATAAGACTAAGATTAAGTGATTATTATATGGGTGCACAGCACCAAAACTAAATAAGCATGTACACACTACTTAGGGCATTTTGTTGGAAGCCACGCCTGCTATGAAAAAAAATAATTCTGTTAAAATAAGTCCCCAAATGCTTGTAAAAAATATAGTTTATCTTTCAAAATTTGAAACCAAGAATTGCTGAGTCATTCCATTTGCGGTTGGGACTATGTAATAGCATGCATAGGCTGTGCCTAGAAATAGTGCTCTTAATAAACACTAAGCCCAATGTATCTTTACCGCGCATGGAGGCACCAAATACATCTACTACTAAAACTCCTGTAGCTTCATTAATATGTGACCAATTTTTGTCTCATTGTTATGGGCGGAAGATAGGGTGCTGAAAAGGGCACAAGAACACCAAACAAGCACTAGTATGATTGTACAAAGGGAGCACAAAACGACCACAGTACCATATCCAAATATATCGAATATTCAAATACAGTTTGTAGTCCTGTTTACCTTCTTTTGATGATAACAATAAAAGATAATGATAGATCACTCCCTATCCAAATTATTTAAATACCTAAATATGCTAATATGCTGCAAATTGAAATCTTGCTCACAGTTTAAACACGTAGTGGCACCTGACTTCATTGTTTCTTTGTTGAATTTCATGTTTGCTGCCACAGCCTAGACTCTGGTTGTGCTGCATTCGATTCCTCTGGTATACTCGTTTTGTGGTTTATGTTTTGCAACTTGTCTCTGATACATGTAGTGTTTCTATGAGGTCACTATTATCATTTCAAAGTTTCAAGAAAAGTTCTGTCATATATTTTAAATAATTGCCTGGTACAAGAACAGAATTTTTCGATAATAAAAGAAAACATGGGAAACTGGATTTCTTTTCCCAAGGACATGTGGAAATTGTTGTAATGCAATAACTGATATCTCATGGTGAAATTATGCAGGACAAATTGACTTACCCATGAAATAACGGTCACCTATAATGAATTAGCTCCAGTAGAGAATATTTGGTTCTTAAAACACTTCTACTAGACTATTCGACTAATAATTATTCAATTCCAAATGTTTTCTAAACGTTATCACAAGTGTTCGACAAGCATTGAAGTGCGTTGGCTGAATGGTTAAGTCATTCAACTCTCACCCAGGAAACCATATATATTAATTCAAGCCCCACCATATTCTGAATTTTGGGACCTAGAGTCCCTGAGCATGATTAGAACCAAATTGTGCACTCTGTCACAAATAAATTCAAAGTTAAAGAGAAAGCTAAATATTGCACATTTTTTACCGCAGCGCTCTGTAGCGTGTTTCTGGGGTAGTTGAACAAGGGCTGGATCCAATAAATCTGCCCAGAGTAATAATATGTAATCTTGTAAGAGCGTATCCAAACAGGAAGTATACTATGTAAGGCAAGTTTTTACGATGTTCCAATGACATTTCTCACTTGATAACTATAAGATTACTACTGGACAGTAATTTTCCACATGTTTCCAGCAAAGCTGACAAGGTGTCACCACTTCGAGTGATTATCACATGTTGATAATTTAGGCGTTGATTTGGTATGAGAAGATAAAATCTTATATAATATTGGAACTGCAAAATAGCATTTGTACAAACGTGGCATGTATATAAATAGGAAATAAAACCCACGTTGCATTTCAACTACATAAAGTACAAGCTTGTTAGTGAGAAAGGATGGACATCCCAGATCAAAATAAGCCGTTTGAAATATTTTAATAAATGGCCAGTTTAACATGATCTTCATTTACAGCGACAAGCTGAACCGCGCCACACCTGCTGGGTTCTTGGCAATATGTCAGAAGTCTTACAGAGAAATGTTTACATTTTACAGGCTTCTTTGCAAATTTTCCATGTATGTTCCCTGGATGACAAGATTTGGTCAACGTCAATTTATAAAAGCTGTACACAACTTGTCACACTGGGTGTTACTGTTGGTCTAGTTTTCCTTCAAGGTTAAGTTCAATGTTACAACTAGACCCAAAGGGAAGAAATAATTTTGCGCACTTGCCTTCTGTGTAAACCATTCCACAGGGAGAGGCAAGACTTCTGTATGTTATTGTGTTGTAGGAAGAGAACACAGTTTTGTCGTTTGTATAGTTAAAACACTCCCGTCCGTGTGTTTTTTTAATGTTAATTAATCATGCTGTGAACAATATTGCAACCATAGGGACCCATGATTGAACCCGGTGGATCTCCTTCGGTTGATGAAAGCCAGTCATTGAGTGAAAATTAGTGAACAATGCATTCAAACAGTCACGTTCTTAGGAAATATCAATTTGTTCAGGACCGGACTACAATAGTTATAGAAACAGAGAAAGCGCCTAGAATATAGTGATACGACTAGACATTATTGTCATTTTCTGATTTCAGGCAGCACAGCTAGTGAAACATGTGGACGGTTCACCCGTTACAATGTATGACTGGGGAATGCCGAGTGTATACCAGCCAGACATGATATCCTGGATGAGTGACCGCTTCAATATAACATACACTTTTCCTCACAGCTTACACTCCCGACAGACTAAGACCCTATGCCGGGGTCTGCTTTTCGTGGAACCAGGTGAGCCAGCGTTCCTGGACATCCCCTGTGATTCACCTGTCCCCAGTGCTGTATTTTTATGTGAAACACACAACAAAAATTCATCAATACCATTGTTGGGAAACCACCACATTATCACAAAAGCTGTATGCCCTCATGGATGGATTGCCGTTAAGGGTGATTGTTATAGACTATCAACATTGAATTTGACACCAAGATTGTCAGAATATAGACTGTGTAGTAGCGGAGAAATTGTGCAATATAATCATCCTTTCCAAATTATGCATCAAATGGTGAACCAAAATGTTGAAATCTACAATGAATTGAATCCAGTTCTGATATACCTAATGCTTTGGTTGGATGACAAAAATGGACGAGTATTACTAATAAATAAAGCTGTAGAACACCCAACTTCATGGGAAGAATACATAGTTGTTAGACTGCCGCGATTCGCTGAAAACGGCGCTGTATCTGCCTTAAGTGGCATAAGTGGCGTAAAAAGAGAAGTCACCTCCTTTGAAAACATTGCCGCACTCGCCACCGCCACATCACACGTGTTCTGCAAAACTTCGCAAGACCGTGTGAGAAACTCGTGTGAGGGTAACCAGTTTACATGTGACAATGGCACATGCATATTGGACATGTACATATGTGATGGTATATTTCACTGCTTGGACGGGAGTGATGAAAGTGTATGTCAACAGATTTGTCATGAAAGCAAGGACATGACATCAACTACAATAATACTTTCTGCACAGAGATGTGTCAAGCTCCATCCTGCGTGTGTGATGGAATGTTCTTCCAATGCAGAAAGGGTGGCTGTGTTCCATGGAGCAATGTATGTGACTGCCAGAGAAATTGCCGTGATGGGTCAGATGAGCAATCCTGTCTGCTCTGCCACCGTGGGACAGCTCTGTATTATACATCAGGAAACGGGATTGATAACATGATCAGTGCAATACAGCACAAAGAGCAAGAGACGTTTGTTTGTGGTGACAAAAGAATGATTCCATTAGACTGGGTGGGAGATATGGTAAGTGACTGTCATGGAAATGCCGATGACGAGCTACTGTATCATATGTTCCTCTCTACCAGGAAAAGTAATTTTACAGGCTGTCCCAGTGGACATACGACCTGTATCGATGACTTTGGAAACTGCTTTCCTGTTGAAGCTACTTGTGCTTTTGAAGCAGACAAACATGGCAAGACAAAGTACTGCCCTAACGGGGCTCATTTTCTGTCCTGTTTTATAATAGACTGTCAATCCAGATACAAATGTCCACAATCTTATTGTATCGAGGTTCATATGGTATGTGATGGTAAGTTTGACTGTCCAAATGGGGAAGATGAGGGTGCTTTCTGTGAACGACCTTCGTGTCCGGGTATGCTCAGGTGTAGTGAAAGCTCCGTCTGCGTGCATGTTAGACATATAGGGGATGGGACAAACCACTGCGTGGTATCCGCTGATGATGAAAGAGTTTATCCCAGTACCTGTGAGCCATTATGTAAATGCTATGGCATGGTTATGGATTGCTCCTTTGGCAGAGCCGAAGTTAATGTGACAACCACACTTTTAGAAACATGGACAGTCATTATTTTACAAAACAACACATTGAAATCTGTTCCCCGAAGATACCTGCCAAACACACTACTTGTTCTCGATCTCTCATTTAACCAAATAACCGAACTTCTATATGGGGAGTTTAAACAATTGTATAATTTACAGGAGTTAGGACTGCATGGCAACCTGATTGGGTTCATACGGGCCTTAACATTCTTTGGACTGAGTTCTTTACAGACACTTGCCCTCTCGTCCAACCGAATTTCAATTCTTAATACAAATTCATTTATGGGCTTGTACAACCTCGTAATTTTACGTCTCGATAACAATGCTATTAAACATATAATCCCATGTGCTTTTAGGGACCTAAACAAGATCAATGAACTGATACTGACAAGAAACCGTCTTACCAGGATTAACAGCGCAATGCTGTGCGGATTGGACAATGTTCAGTACTTAGACTTGTCTTTTAATCTCTTAAAGGCCATCGACCTTCCCCCCTCAATATTAGATGTGACAATTCATGTCCACCAAGTGGATTATTGTTGTTTATTACCTAGACTTACTGAGTGTGTCCCCTTAATCGTGGTTGAAACTGTGTCGTATACATGCCCCAAAGTACTCAAAAGTAAAGAAATAGTCGTATGGTTTCTAGTCTTGGCTGTTTTTCTACCAAATATTGCTGCACCGATTTGCTGGAGAAAAACAAAAAAGCCAACATGAACACATGACGTTCTTGGTTTACAATCTCCACGCAGTCGATGCTTTGATAGCCTTACCCATTTCAGTTGTAGCCGTTGCCGACGCATGGTATGGCATCAGTTACAGTCGATTCGCTGTTGAATGGACCACGAGTGTGATGTGTAAAGCTGTGGCCTATATTGGCTATGTCACCTTCACTCTTTCTATAGGCTGTATAACTCTAATAACTCGACAGCGGTATCTAGGAACAGTGTACCCCCTACATAAACGAACCATATCCAGGCGAGTTGCTATGATGTATTTCTTCTCGAGTTTCATAATTTCCTCGGCGTGCGTTCTTGTTACTTTCCTGCTGGATAGTCAGGGTGAACCCGTTCAGTTAAATCCGTTATGCCTGATATATGCACAGCCCATCGGTGGTCTGAAATCAAACTGGTTTTCGTGTCTTTATATTTCCATTAATGTATCTCTAGCCCCAGTGATATACTATTCCATAACGACGGTTTGTAAATTAACAAAGGAGGACAGTGTCCTGAAAAGGAAACGCAACAACACAAAACCGGTATTGAAAATGCTCTGTACATTAGTGGTTTACGTACTAATATGTGTATCACTCAGTGTAATGGAAATAATTCACACGTGGCATCCCATAGCAGACTTAGGTCGACTCGTTGTGTTTATTATTATATTTCCTTTGCATGCATTGACAAACCCTTGGGTGGTTTCAATTATACCATACCTACAACATGTACACGTACATGGGTTTCAGAAAAATAATTAGACACCATGTTATTTTATTCTTTCGTGAATGATGAATTACTCAGAATGATGAATTACCCGGACTTTCGTGAATAATGAATTACTCAGACTTTATTGCAAAGTATAAACTTAATTCCGTAAACTATTTAGGTTTTTATAGTCTACGCAAGGCTGTCACTAATAAGTGGAGTTGTTGTTTTGAAACGAACTTTTAATGCAGTGGACAAACTTATTTAGACCCTTTAATTGAAATGAAAAACTTTAAAAGGGTGTGCAATAAAACTTATTATAAGTTGCTGCTAAGGACACGGAATGTACAAAGTAGGGTGAACACATGGAATATTTGTTTAAATACTTTGTTAACCTTAGAAGATTGGGAAGGTGTTTTCATTAGGGCGTTTAAGTCATCAATAGA
>JAAUYG010080465.1_pt1 | contig 12064 bp, 8 predicted proteins | sample 7278091 | NCBI WGS metagenome assembly JAAUYG01 (sample SAMN14350201, study PRJNA611818) | marine sediment metagenome | isolation source: surface marine sediment (0.6m) | place: French Polynesia: Moorea | collected 2018-08 | reverse complement strand
CGATATTTAATACACATTTTTCATGAATCAACGATCATTTTCCCGGGATTGTTTTAGAATATTATTACCTTGTCTGCAGTTTATACTTTGAGTCCATAAAAAAGTCAGAGAAAAGGGGGGGTTTTTTTGGTAGTGAAATCCACCAACAGGGGCTATTTATTTTACCCATGTACTTGCATGGATACCAGGCATTATATTGAGTGAACCCCCCGGGAATAAAGACTTGTGCAATTAACGCGTCTTTGTGTTATTATAGAAGCTATCTGCCCTACCAACAATGATACGTCTTCATAGTTATTCATTTTGGTACTAAAACGATCACCAAGCCGCAATAAATTAAATACAATACTCCCCGGCTGGGGGGCTGGAACATAGACATCGATCAGCATCGATTGCCCTACAGCCCCGGGGTTAATTTTCAGTTTCAGTTTGAGGTGAGTATTTACATGTGTATTCATGGTGGCCATTATTAATTAATAATTAAATATCATCCTGCTTATATACATAAAAATTTAAAAATTCAGGCTGAATTTCTTCCTGGTCGTGTCTCAAGTACGTGCACTAAGCTTCAATTACTTCCCCCTGGACCCCCTGGCTGGTGGGAGCAGAAGATTTACTTAATGTAGTTTATGGCAATGGTGACCTTTAACCTTTCACACAGCCAAGGTCATTCACAATGGATCTAATGTAACCCGGGTCATTGCTTAATTCACCCAGGAAGTCACATTCTCTGGCTGCACTTATCTGCCAGGGAAAATTTCCTGTTACTAAATATGGCCACTGGTTCTGGGAACCTAATTACCACACCAGTTGCACGTATTGGCAGTGGGTGTATGTAAAAGCTTTGCATGCTCCCAGTTCAGAGCAAATTCTATCCAAATTCCCTGATTTTCTTGAATTATACCCTTTAGAAATAGCAACTTTTTCCAAGAAATTGGTAGACCAAGTGTTCATCTTGATCATCACATACACCCACAGGAAAAAAGTTATTCCATTACATTTTTTTGTGGCTGCCATGACAACTGCACAGAAATGTAGTACATTTGTGTACTTTGAACTACATTGATGACATATTTTGAGAATAAAATTGTTTGGTTCTAAATTAAAAAAAAAATAAATAAATAAAAAGAAAAACAAAAAGCTAAATGAGCATATAGTCATACTGTAACCAATAGGTGATACAGTATCCATAAAATACTGTAAAGTCATTAATGTTTGCGAGGGATTTATTTGGCGAATTGCGCGACCATCTTTAAAACGCAATAACTAGCAAGACCTGAGCTAACCACAAATATTAATCCCCATGAACATGGTTTTGCCTCAAAAATGCAAACATTAATGATTTTACAGTACAATGTACATGAAGAATGCGGAAAAGTATTTTTATTCTTGTTAGTGAGTGGAAAGGCTTTTATTTATTTACTGACTTATTTTATTATTATTTATTTATTTACTGGAGGGGGGGCATCTGTAGATACTGGAATATATGGGCTATTAACAGAATAAAGATGGTCTACATATACATACATGCACATGTTGTATATCTCATTACATACACTAGCATGTAGCTCTGAATATATGGCACTATATTATACCGGTATAGTTGTGTGTATACATATATATATATATGGCATTATATATATTATACCGGTATTGTGTGTATACATATATATACTCAGATCATACAAAGTATTTTGAAATCAAAATTTAAGACATTATAACAGTTACGGCCTTTATAACGTACCATCGAGCCAATCACATCAAGGGCTGCATTTATTTTCACCCAATCATGACATTTGGTCACAAATTTCGGCAGTTATTAAGACTTATTTACTAAAAATATTTTGGGTATCTTTTTAAACATTTTCTTGCTAAGGACTTTAAAGCACTTCCTATATATACTCTCCACTATATTTTAATCGGTGTTTATGGTTGGGCCAAATTATCTATGCACCCCAAAAATAGAAAAACCTGAAAAGAAACACTACATGTCTCAGCCACATGCCCGTATACAGGGCGGAGTGGGGGTGGGGGTGGGTCAAGCATTCGGCCAGTAAGATTGTCTTTTGTAATACCCTCCCCCACCTGGTTTATAATAGTTTCATTATTCATACGGATTAATCAAATCAGATAATGCAAAATACATGTACCTGTCAGAATTTGTAAGTCTCATAGTATAGCATATTAGTTAAAATGGAATGAAGACAGTGATTCGAAGGTCCTGGACAATTTATAACATGAACACCCAGGTCATGCAGGTATGTTTATAGAATGTAAGTAAGTAAGTAAGTTTTATTTCATTTTAATGTCCAGACGAGTAGGAGCTGAGTGGTTAATCAAGCCCCAGGCTGCGGCTTGGTGAGGTGGGCTCCGGAGATAACCCTTGACTGGCCTGCTGGGGGGTGTAGGCTTGTCAAAGGTTATCTCCGGAGCCTCACCAAGCCGCAGCCTGGGGTTACTAGTTACGTAATTAGGCCTAAATATGTTATCACGGTACAACCAGATGGGCCGGGAAGTAAATATTCCAAGTATAGCCAATTATTATGCATCCTTCAAAAATACTGATCAAGGTACTTTCGACGGAATGCCAATTAGCCAGTATCAGAGTATCGCACGGGGTGAACGAGTTAACGCGGGGACTAAACCACAGAGGACTATAAACCCTCAGACGTCCCCAGTCTAGCTGTAGAAAACTCTGGCACTCCACTGCATGGCCCCACCCCACCCTGGTCAAGCCGGGGAACATGTTTGACGATCGCGACCAGTGGATAAACGCCATGCACAGACTGGGGCAATAAATGCATACATTGAGTGTTAATGATACTTCCGATATTAAAACTGTGTTTAAATACCTGTACATGAGTGTCGACATCTGGACTTAAACCACATAAAAGTAACTAAAGTTTTAACTTACATTCAACGCCCAGTCGGGATTGCCAGTGATCAGCTTGGGTGCATGTCGGGCCGTGCACGAGCCATAAATGTTCCTAACTTTCTGTCTTCCCCAGGACCGAACAGGTACTTTCCACTTGTGGAATTCCTCTCGGTGACGTTCACGACTTTTTGAATGACGTCATTTTGTCACCAGCGGTCACGATCGTCAAACCCTTAATTTGGTCACACCGAACTCCAGCGCCAATATTCATACCAGGTAGTTTTCATTTCAGCATAACGCAACCACAAAAGGTGCAATAAATTCAATGTACGTGGTCCCAAGCTTCGGCAGGATTGGCCCGGGGATTCACCCCGTGGATTTCGCGGAATTTATGAAATTATAGTATAGGGGGGTCTCATGGGTAGCTGCCAGGAGCCCCAGAGACCTTGACTTCCTGCTTGACCGGGCCACCTGAGAGTTTTGCCTCATGACCTTGTACTTGAGGTCCAACAACGGGGGTCACTGACCCGGGGTCACTGAGTAACAGACCAATGTTAACTTTGCCATTCAAGGGACAAAATGACCATGTCATATTCAAGGTCACGTTTTAAGCCCCTCTATTATAATGACTAACACACAATCAAAGGCAAAAATTTGATGACACGCGAGCAACTGTTTCCAAGGTTGTCAGTGTCGCGTTAAGAGCACCCGTTTCCAAATTGTTTTCATTATATTTCGATATTCACAAAAGTGCACTGCAAAATTGTACAGACCTCCCATTACATGTCCAATTTTTTTCACGCGTGCATTTTGCTCTTACAGCAATGATTTTCGAGACTATAGTGTAGGCATTTTCAGAAAGTGACGCAGAAATGACTTGAAGGTGGGTGAGCTAAAAAAAAATTATACTGGCCTCCATGTTTTATTACTAACCCAAACAGACCTATATGGTTTGACCGCTTCATTCTACTTAATTACATTTTCAGAAAACTGTACCGAATTCCCCCCCCCCCAAAAAAAAAAAAAAAAAAACCATGGACTGGACGTGTCTGTGAAAAGCGCTGTTATATGTTGCTTACCCATCCCCATCGGTCTACGTATCATTAGTTTTACTCTAGATTTTACTCTTCCGTTTCCGAGATAGAGGCTAAGTTTCAGAAAGTGCAGCGATTGAATGAACCGATTATGACGTCAACCTGTCTCAGAGCTCCTTGTTAAATTCTTCTCACTTACCCGCAGGGACCAAAAATGGTCAGTGTCCCTCTATGAGCAGTGTTTTCCGGTTTAGGTTCGGTTTTTTTTTTTTTTTTTTTTTTTTTAATTTTTTGGGGGGGAGGTGGGGGGCACCGAATGACCCGAGAATGACTTAACGCGGCTAAGGTCAAAAGTAACCTTTACAATGTATGCTTCTTGCTAAACATCTGAGCCCAAACTTTCGTCTGCCTCGTTCCCATGAACAACGCATTATGATAATCCCATTATTCTAGTATCCCAAGTCATATTTGCTTACTTATATTCTGTCTCTTTGCACGGCTCCTGATCAATTGTTTTGCAGTTCTTGATATGCGGAATCTTGGCGGATGCATATAATTTTAGCCTTTAGAGGCGCTTAATATGTACTATATGCACCCCCCCCCACACACACACACACACACACACACTCCTCCTCCTCCTCCTCCTCCTCCTCACGGAACCCCGATTGTCGGGATGGTATTAGAAGATAACCTATTGACAGCTGAGCTCGTCTCTGCAGGAGTGGGGAGTGAATACCGCATGTAACCGCTATTAATAAAAGTGTCCCTATTTTTCACATCTATATCTTTGATGGAGGTACAGTTGACCCCCACTTACGTTTTACTGCTCTGTCGATCGGCCCGGTCCCAGAACAAAATCCTGGATCCGCCACGGCCCTGGTTATAAATAATACTGTGGTGCTTTATGATGAGAGCACAGAACTTGATACTACATTGAGCGTGATCAGGCGTATCGTATAGCTCTGGTTCACTGATGATAACTGAACTCCGCAACAGTCCGTATTTCGAGGTCCGTCCGTTATACAAAATAGTTTCCCGGCTCGGGCACAGTTTCACTGAATCACACCAAATTTACAAAACAAAAAAGTCTCCTCTCCACAATGTGTCTAGATTTTGTCTATCCCGTTTCAATTTTTTTATGGAGGGGCGGGGGGGGGGGGGGCGTTAACGACTTTTTCTACTAAACCACCAAGCGAATCTACCGCCAACTCATGCAAAATCTGAGAAAATTCAAATCGAGTGCTTTTGCTGGAAAACAGGCCGACCTGTAGCCCAGAAACCGCTGATCTTAGCATTAGTAAAGGTATAATTGTAATACTTCATTCAAAGTAGCACTAGGTGAAAACGTTAGGGATATAGGGCTTTCAAATATAGAGAAGATTTCGACTATCATTGAAAATTTAGAACACAAGCTGAGTTCCAAGAGCCGTGTGATACCATATCCAGAGCAAGACCTAACTGTGCAGGCCGAGGTAGGTTTAAGAAACAAATTTCCAAGTGTATGGTGGGATTTCTTACGTTACTCTTTGTGTCCAATCCGGGTGTCCAATATACGACGAGGTGCTAACCCCAATATAAAGTGGTTGTAATATTGTGACTGTGCCGTCTTTTTTCTCATTTCAATCACTAAAGGGCGGCATCCCTCAAATAGAAGGCTCAATCAACGAAAACCGGTCTCTCTAACCTTGCAGTTATGGCGTCGGTTCTAATCGACCTTGTCAAAACAAACTTTTTTAGTAGTAGCATATGGCCGTTTATACAATGACATGATAGTGAATTTGCACACAAAATATTCCTACAGACGTTCTATCTTAATTACTTATATCCCACTGTCATTAATGGGGCCAGGTAATCGATGCATTTCTCAAAGGACTCGACCTTGCCCGGAGACAACGCGTTTGGTAACGCCTTTTTAATGCAAGCATTGCGAATCCTTCTCATTGGAGCCACTAAATCCATCCGGTTTACCCATGGCTGATTTCCCAAATGGACGTCCGTTCCTAAAAAGCTGTTCTGCCAGCGGTCGGTAATTTGTTTTGTTATGTGAAGACAGAAGAGATGTTTTCTTGAATACTGAATGGCATTGACTGACTGCGGACGTTCCTGTGTGACCGGTAATGCGTTCCATTAATCTTGCCTTAGTAGCACTCTGTTTAATCATGTACATGTATACGAGTATGTACATAACTTCGATTTTTTGTAAGCCCATGCTCGTTTACCAAACATACGACATTTTAGCGATTTTCCATTTGCCAAATTATAGTACCTTTGTTTAGAATCGACCTTGTCAAAGCTGCATGGTTGTTTGAGTCCATCTTGTCTTAAAAGGACGACGGATCTGGAAGAGTCCATTAGAGATAAACCAGATGTCATGGCAGTCACTACACCGGTCTACGATCGCACCGATGGAGCCCCGACGGACGAGGAGCTGTTGGCACCTTTCCAAGAGGTCCCTGGCCCAGTCGCCGCGTGTGGGTTGGTGTTTGGAATCGTTATAGTGGGTTCCGGCATATTCGGGAATGCCATGGTGGTCGTGTCCGTGGCTTCCGACAGGCGTCTTCGCCGCAGGATGAACGTCTTCATAGCCAGCATGGCTCTGGCTGATCTCCTGCTCCTCTTGACCAGAGATGTGCTCATACTGGACGTCTACAGGCGACGCAGCTTCGGGTCTCACCCAGAGGTACTCGGGTGGGTGTACTTCACGCACGCATTTCGCAACAGCTTCAGTGTGCAGCACATCGTGGCTATAACTGTATACCGCTATGTATTCATCGTCCACAATGCATACTATCCAAAGCTTACGAAGACACCGGTGATCGTAGCCATCCTGGCTCTCATCTACTCCCTTCCTGTCATAGCGGGGATTGGAGCCAGGCCCGAACTCCTATACTCACCAACGTATGCCGAAGAAGAGCTTTTCATGAACACGAAGTTCATGCAGGCGGAAAAGAAGGAGAAACTGCTTCAAGCACTTCGTGGTGGTGCCACCGGTGATATTGGGGGCGGGACATTCGTCCTGGGCTATGTGGGCTTGCACGCTCTGATGCTGTGTGTCTGCTACATCCACCTTTTCTTCTTCATGAGGAAGATCCGCATCCGCATGCAAGCCTGGGGAACGCGAACCACCGACACCGCATCCAACAAAAGCAAAGAAAAAGAGTTGAGAGTCATAAAGACAATGGCCGTCGTCTTTGTATTCTTTGTGCTCTCCTACATCGTGATGCCGATATTTTCATCCGCTGGTGGTGACCTCCGCTTTTCCCACTGGGTCTGTTTTCCTTTCTTTCTGATGAACTGGATCAGTTCGTGCAACTGGATGATCTACGTGTTCAGCAACGAGCTCTTTAGGGACGCCTTCTGCCGTCTGCTTCGTATGCCTAGAAACCAGCGCGTGGAAGATGCAGACGTTCCCGAGGGTCTCCCCTCCACAGCAAGAGGAACGAATAACAAAGAAGCTTCACGCGCAACGGCGGTTTCTGAGGTCTGACAAAAATACTAGGATGCCCTATTAAGCTCTTATTAAATTCTGGTGACAGGTTCCTTGAAATACGTGTAGTTATATACAGAAAAAAGCATTGACCATTGGATTTGCATGTCATTGACAGCTGAATGACCTTGAATGTCAATGTTTGACCAATGAATAACCAATTAATGACTGAGTGGCCATTGAAAGGCCCTGAATGGTCAGTGGCCAATGAATTGAATTTTCAATGAACTTGGTTGATGACTGGAGGTGGCTGAAACAGTAAACCAGCAGACGTATTTATAATTATAAGGCCAGAAACAAACTTAAGGTCACAAATAACTCTTGAGAACCATTGTCTTTCCAATGACTAACATCACTGCTGGACTGCTGGAAGTTTTAAAAGATAATGGCCTGTCCATGTTCGAGTAACTTTCAGCAAACGAAATAAATGTTTGAAGTGGATATAATACAAGATAATACAAGATAAGATAAGATCAACTTGGTAACAATAAACATTAGCGCTGCGTGCTATTCACCGACGATAAATATGTGAGGAATATATACAACTGGCACGATCTTTCATAAAAATATATTTGCAAAAGCAGCATGAACTTTGAAATATGGATCCACGATCATCATAAAGTTATAAAAGCACTTTATGTAAAACTGCATTAAACTACATTCGTCCAATATCACATAGCATACCCGCAGAACATTAGCAGGTAGACCCAGACAACTTAGAAATTAGCATTTTAAATCCTTCAAAGAAAAGCTGCCGCTTTAAAATTCGTTAAGATCATTTCACAGCTTTGCCCTTGGTATTTAAAAGGCTTGAATCCATATTCAACTGTGTTGTATTTAGTCTGGCTAGTAGTACGTTATCTGTCCTACAAGCATACGGTATGTTCGTTTCTTTAAAAATACTCATAGAGTACACTTGACTTCATTGTGTACAATTTTATACCCTCTAGTAAGACTTGCCGTTACCGTTGTACATAGACTAGAGACAGCTTTAGCCGTAGCTAAAAGATCACAATATGTGCTACAGTTGTTAACGTCTGTAATGCTCTAGAAGTGCCATGACCGGACAAAATTTGAACTGACACAGGATACCATCCCGGCAATCGGGGTTACGGGGAGGAGGAGGGTGGCTGGGGGTGCATATTTACATATTAAATACCGTCAGTTTGCCCTCGTAACTAAGTATATTAGACAGTTGTCCCACACCTAGTCCTCTCACACGCACGTCTACATATTTGATCTGTTTGACTTTCAAGACTATGTTTTCCTTTTTTTCCAATCCAAAAGTGAAAGGCGTTCCCTAAAGTGAGTAACTGGAATTTAGCAGGACTTGCCGGCATATAATGATTTTCAAGCCAGGTAAGCATCACTTCTGCAGAACATCTCAAATTGAGCTATAACAGAGTTACCTGTACATAGCACCAGTACTAAGTAGATTGTTATCACCGGCATGATTGTTAAAGAATTTTACTAAAATCACCGTCACATAAATTTAACAGCAAATCGTTCGTCAAATGGTATCGGTGTCTTTAGGTGAAGGGTCCCATAATAGGCCCCTGAGGTGTGCCCTTCTCTAAATTTAGCCATCCTCCCAAGCTTCACTCGTTGCTGACTACTCTCAAAGTAGCTTAGTAACAGCGAAAATGCATTGGCACCGACTCCATACGCATTTAACGGTGTGCCCAGCTGTCAAAAGCTTTTGGCAGGGCAGTAGTAACAAAGCGCACTTATAAGATAAGATAAGGTAATTTGATAAGATGGCATAGGATAAGAGGACATAACATAAGATAAAAGTTATTTAACGTCGGGTTTTAGTTCAACAACAACAGTGCAGAGTACTATTTACCGACACGATTATAACTGAACGTTGATGGGATGGGCTGAACGAAGTGATAGGCGATGGTGAGGCGGCATATGGTAATAATAGAATTTCCTCACTACGAGCGGATGTGAATGTTCGCGATCACCAAAGCATGAAAGAGAGTAACGTTATTGCCACCAAGAAAACCTGTTGTCACTTAAGGAGTGGGCAGTAATTTGATTGTATCTAGCGTAAACCTACTGTAATTGCTACACTGTTGCTAGAAGTCTTTAAATTTTCTGAAGAGTTCTTTTGTGTATATGGGCTATTTTGGCTCGAATGCATGCAGTTGAAGCAATGTTTCGTTACAAGAGACAAATCAATTTCTGTTGCTCCATTCCGCAACTGTACTTAAAGTACAATAAATGGATAAGAGTAGTTTAAAGACTAGTTTAACTAGCTTTACAAAGATAAATGAACAGCACTGGTTCAGTTAGCATAATGGAGTACATATGAACTAAATGCGTACTATGAGTGGTTAAAGTCTTGTGAGATTAAAGTTTGCGCCTATTCATATACATCATCCGAACATGGTTTAAGCAAAATGTTTATCGGTGGCAAAAAGAAATTCACTAACAAAATGAATTTCGGGTCTGATAATTGTTTAAAGGGAATGCAATACCAAAAGCTCGGGATATGAAAACATGCAAATCCAAGGAAAGGGGATTATTACAATCAGGCAAGTCGTAGAGTAACTTTAGAAGATTTCCTTTATCATTCCCTGCTATCACTTCACTACAAACAAAAAAACCCAGAGCGAAAATTTCAGTGTTAACTTTATTACGTTACACATGTATGTCAAGATTTGATTATTGTCCTACTGTAACGGGTATATGTGTGATAGAAAAACACTGTCCCATATAGATTACCACAAATTACTAATAGTGGCCAAAATACCATTGTCAAACGGACCTTCATTCTTACACGTGGGTTTTGCGTGTGTTCTGGTGGCTTCTGAGAGCAACAGTAATTTCAAATACAATGCACAAAAAAATTTGTAAATTTTAGTAGACACATTGAATATTACATCGTATTTTCTTGGCCATGAGCGGTATGAGCAGCAGATATCAGTAGCCTTTGAGAAAAAAAAAGAAAAAAATACATTGTCTTACAACATGGAATTTTCTGATATTTAATATGCCCAAATCAAAAGTATAATTATCAAACTATTAATATCTATTATTAATATTTACAAAAATGTATATCTCGGCAAATAATTTGTGATACCAGGTTAATTTGCAAATAGACAACAGTGACTGTGTTCAAGTGGCCTCAAGGCATATTAAAAGACAGAGATATGTTATGTGGGTATCACTGTTAAACATGCTGAAGGCACATGGTTTCCACTTGACATGCCCAATGGACTATACATGTAGCAGGTGCAGTGATTTTGAATTTATCGTCTATCCAGTGCCTAAAATAAGTTATATAAGTTATTTTTAGCAGCAGAGTATGGCTATGGTCGTGGAGGCATTCTGTTCTGAAAGAAAGTAAGAACATACATTAAGATTTTATTGCCTTTGCAATCGTAAGGTTGAATTACCATTGACAAAATGATAATAAAAACAGTAAACGCGACATACCGTACAGTAAAGATACAGTAAAATAAAATAGATACTATACACATAAAATGACTAGACCCACAGTTACTGACTTTTACTTTAAAATTTGCGTATACCCCATGGGATGCAGGAACTCTTAAAACGGTTTGTCCGAGCCAGCGGAAATGTGAAATCCTTCTTAGTGCATGTATTGGTCCCGTTTTTCATTAACTGAGTACTGGGAATAGACCGTGGAGTTTGCTGCCAGGTTTTGAAATCGTGTGGAGATATTTTTCGCAGAGCATGCAGAGCGAGCCCCTTCTCTCCTGTAGCGAAGTTATGCGTGACATTGAGACGCGACTTGGTTTAGCATAATCAAGGAGGTCAGTGAAACATACTACACATATATTAAATATTAATTAAATCACTCACTTAGACTCTTTTTAAGTGCCAAGTTTGCCTTGAAGACAACGGAATAACATGATAGAAACATTCTCAGTGAGATCCCCGTTTATGAGAGCCGCACGGTGGACTTCCCACAGAATACATATATATACGAGTCATATATTATCTCATGCTATGGTTATATATAATGTCTTCAATTAATACCTGATTGGTAGCAGAAATTACTAATATGTTTGACAAGAGTAGTGTCTGCATTGTTTGTTTTTTGTTTTTTTTTGTTTGTTTGTTAGTTTTTTTTTGTTTGTTTGTTTTGTTTGTTTGTTTGTTTGTTTTTGTTTGTTTTTTTGTTTGTTTTTTTGCAGTAATTGGAACTTTCTAGAAACACACCCAGACCTGTGCACCAGTATTTTCCATCATAGGTACTAGCCGTGTGTTCAAATTAGACCCTTTTGAAGAATGTCACTTCCGTGCCATTATTCAAAATGGCCCCAATAAACTGTATTGACTAACGACTACAAAATACAATTAAAGAGCCTAAACCAGCTGTGCGGTCACGACGCATCAAGCCGTCTTTTTTTTTCCATCGATCACGGGGCTGCGATCAATCATTCACTCTCTCCATCCTTTAACCATTGTCATCATGGGCCATATCTTCACACACCTTTTTGAGGTTATGGGCTCACGGTTGCGAAACTATCTAGGAAGGAAGAGATTAAAATCTGAAAGAGTTGGATAGCTGGAGAGAGATTTCTGACAGACGAAATGGGGACGAGGTAAGAACTTATTAAACAAATGAATTATAGTATGTGCTCCATATACCACGGCGGAGGTGATACAAATTCCCTTTACACTGACGACGCT
>JAAUYG010074842.1_pt1 | contig 12064 bp, 12 predicted proteins | sample 7278091 | NCBI WGS metagenome assembly JAAUYG01 (sample SAMN14350201, study PRJNA611818) | marine sediment metagenome | isolation source: surface marine sediment (0.6m) | place: French Polynesia: Moorea | collected 2018-08 | reverse complement strand
ACTCACTCATATTGTCTGCCACTATTGTCTTAAAGACACGCCTGATTCTTGCTAGATTGTAAGAATGTAAGGTGTGGCACATTTGGTGAGTTGTGCCTGGCTTTATAAGCACAGGTAAGTGTTTGGTATGTCAGTGTGCAGCAGATGACAGACCAGGCCAGTTGCCTGCCTGGGAACACCAGCAGCAGTTTTTAACAACTTGTCTGGGATTTGTCATCTGCTGCACACTGACATACCTGCCTGGTGTTCCCAGTTAGTGTGAACAAACTTGTCATGTGTCTTGCAGCCGTGAACGGCCTTTTTATGAGGGAAAAAGAACAGGAGGAAAGCGCTGTATCATTATGACGTACTCATGATACTAGCCGGAATACCTGGCTCACCTGCAGCTAGTATTACCATTTTCTGATGGACGCGGACAGGCAAGCCGTGTGACCATCAAAAATGTCAAAGAACTTGGCTTGCAGGAGACAGGTCTTCTGTCTAAATGATATAAGAGCCCCACCAGGGCCCCACCCCCAATGGAAAGAGATACAGAAAGAAAAGATGTGTGTGCATATATGCATGTGTGCACATGCATACATCATGTGGACATGAAAATTTCAAAGCTACCAGGTGACTGATGTCACTGACCACCAATAAAATTAGCCACCAAGATAGTCACCAGGTAATTGGTAATGATGTGTGGCAGGGCTTAGCCCTACTTAATTGACTGGTGGCCTTATCATGTTTATTCATGTTATATCCTCATATGTAAGCAATTTAAGCACTGACTATTGGCTTATTCAACTATTGATAGTCCAGTCATACAAGTTGGTAGAAGTACATCAGTTTGTACATATCTACTAGTATTTACCGATACTGATGACAGTCTGTAGGTGGTCTGTGGTTTCTAACATTTTATCATGTTTATCATCATGCACTAGCAGGTATTCTACATGTATGAAAATAGCTTGATTTTCAGAGTTGTTGAATATTTGTCACCACTAGTTTGTGTGTATTATGTATTGTATTATTATGTTTAATGAGATTGGCGTTGTTGCTTTTTGACCATCAGGTTCCAAAATATCTTTCGGAAAAGTGGCAAAATGCGCCTGAATCAGTTTCTGAGGTTGGGAAGCTGCGAATTAACAAGCCAAGGTATACATGGTATAGATCCTATAAGATCAACAAGTCTTTCTGGGACACATCATCATCAGCATTACTAGTTACCATCCCCTGACGAAGGCAGAGAGATTCTGCCGAAAATTAGGGAACTTTTTCCACCATTATTTGACTCTGGGTGCAGAATGTTTCATCAGAAATGACCAGTACTGTCTAAGGACCTTCAGACTTAATGCACAGAATATACTTTTTCACATTTTTTTCCATGAATGATGAACATGATGAAGTCAGGTTAAACATGTGAAAAGGCGCATTACACAGAAAATCTCCCCCAGCATGTATGATAACCTAGCTAGGGAGTAGGGAAGTCCAATTTTATGGGGTGAGTGGTAACATTTGCCAAATCTGGACTTTGACCAGTAGCGCGGCTGAACTCGCCATTTATGATTTCCTATTAGCATGATTAGTGTGTCTAATAGTAACTAGGGGTCTATCTGTAACTGTTTGTGTGTTGACTGTTAAAAAAAGTGTTAACGAAAATTAGTAGGTGAACTTGTATGCCCTGTGTGTGCACAACATGTCAGCGGAGCCACAAAAAGAATTTGTCACTGCTACACCCATATATCATGTATACATGTATAGTGTAGGGTGGGAGATCCTGGAACAAAACAATAGGCCCATGGGCCTTGACGCTCTGCTTGAGATCCCAACTTGGCCATGGGCCAAAGCTTCAGACCCTGACGGGGTCAAAATTGAGCTTATTCTCGCTCCACAGGCAGCGGTTCCCGAGACATGGGCGGATTTTCAAAATTCCTATATTTGGGCATGAAACTTGGCTACTGGCCAAAGTTTCAGAAGTTGCACATACAATCTCTTTCTACCCCAGGGGATTGAAACGGACGATGGATGACGACGGACTCCCGTGCCACGGCTCTGCAGACTGCTGGCACAGTCAAGCAGAGCTAAAAAAGAAAAAGAAAAAAAAAAACTCAGAAGAAACCATAAGACATCTCATCTTCTGCCTGGGCGGAGTGCCTAATGAGGAAAGGCAAATACAATGTAATCTAACTTTTTCACATATCGGGTTATCCGTAATAGGCAGGCGAGGTACAAGTACACATCTATGTCACTTGTCACTTTCTTTCGGTATCTTTGGAACATTTTTTATTTATTTATTTTTTTCAGACTGAGAAGGCCAGCAAAAAATCTACATTTTATAAAGTGGGGTGCTGGCATAAACACATAGTAGAGACATAATAGGGGTTTTCTTTCTCTGACAAAAACAGCGATGTGGTTCAAATATCAAAGTGTTAGTCATAAAGTCCTTCTTTTCAAAATGTTGGCAAACACCATACATAACATATACCATGTGTACCTGATACATATACATGTATAAGTTTGGGCCAAACTGCTTTTCCATTTTTATAACATTTTCACCATGATGCACTGCTCACTTTTTTTGATAAACAGATAATTAGCAAACATAGCCTATGTTAGACTCTGTATCCGCATGATCTGATGCCAACTAATTTTATAATTTTTTGCTATAGCTTATGTACTGTATATCTAAAATATTTAATATCTTTCTAGTTTTGCATATTTACCTGCAGAGAATATGAGAATGTCCTGTAGTACCAAGTCCTTGTTTTTATTTTTTTTTTTTTTGGCCTTTTCTGTATTTCAATACTGCCAACCCATGAACCCAATGACATGACCTACTGATACTCTGCCACATGAATACGGCAATGGGTCATCTTAAACATCAGGGACTGGATAGCAAACTGATTTGGGGTGACACTACCCATCAGCATGATTAGCATGATCAGACTAGGCAGTATAATTTGCAAACTGCCATCTTTTCCAGCCATATTCTTGTTTATCCCTGATGGCAGCTTTTTTACAGTGACACTTATCCTAAAAGACCATTGCCATGATTGACCATCTGTATTGAAAGACGTCACATTCCTGGCAGGACCCATACTTCAGTGTAAATGCACCTGTCATTAAAGATCACCTGTCTTGAAAGGCCACCTTTGTATAACAAATGGGATGGTCTTTCAAGGCAGGTTCTACTGTACCATACCCTGATACCTGTACTGTTAATTAATGTACAGTTTCTACCACATTGTGTGTGCCTGGTACATGTATGTACACTTTCAGCACTGGTGATGGCCCGTCATGCCCTGGATCCCAAAAGAAACTGAGCATTTTTTGGCAGCAAAAAACAATCGTTTCATAGCTATTGAAAATGAAAGGCTATTTAATAACTTTTAAGTAGAATATGGCTAGTATTGGCTACCCACACCCCATCATGCGAGAAATCCCTAGTGGCGAGGTATGCAGAGTTCACCCTTGCCTGTGTGTGTGTGCCTGACACCTGCACTGTGAACATGGTGAGGATAAGCCTGATCATGGACTCGGATCACGATCAGTGACATGATACCAATAACGAACAACTTCAAAAACATCTGCACACCTGACAACCGCTGATCAATACAGACACAGTGCTGGCTTAGGCTGATCAAGCCACTGGATGCTGCTGTCCTGCCCTGGCGGCAGGGTATGCACATGGAGTCATCAATTTTATCATGGGTGTACTGTAAACGCTGTAGCAGTCCCCAGACCACCATGCATAACCTTGTCCCTTTAGCTCTATAGGTCATGTAAACCATGCAGACACATAGTACACTGGCTACCAAGACATTTAGAATCCTTGTACATGCAAAGTACTAAAGGTTACCGGTACCAGGGTTGGGTTGGACATAAACTTATTTTGAGACTTGTCGGACAAGTGAGGGTAATTTCACTTATCCAAAATGAAGATACACCTGCCCAAACTGTTTTGCCTGGTGCTAATTGGCAGGATTTTATGTTCCTGCAACTGTTTTGGCATAGAAGGGGGTTAAAATTCTACTTGTTCTGTCGGACAAGTGGGGTGAGAAGTTCAGTTGTCCGACAGTTACTTTTAGTTGTCCAGGACAGTCGGACAATCCTTATATACCATAATGTCCATCCCTGTTCACCACACATATGACCCATGGCACTGGTACCGAGTGATATTCTTGCAACTACTTACAACATGTACAAAGCTATCCTAGCAGAAGCTATCTTGGAAGAAAACCCCTTAAACCTGACCAGAAAGCATGTTTTGGTCTCCCATGAGAGCTAATGGGAAGCCTTCCTGTATAACCATGATAATAGGTCAAAATGTAAGCTTAGAGACCTTCCCATTGACCATCTGGTGACAATAATAACGTGGTCTCAATGAGGTGGTTTCTACTGAACTTAACAGACCCCAGGACACATGTTATGGTACACATGGTATACACCGACATATAAGTACCAAGCACCAGTAGGTACTTGAAGGCCTGTGATGGCCGAAAGCTCAGGAAGAGCTTCCAATATTCCGTCTCAGCTATGGTAAAACTTCATGTTATACAACAGGCACTTTGTATGGTGACCATGGTGTCTAACATAGCGAACCTACCAACTCTATGGCTTTTTTTTCCCATTTGCCGTACAATGCAGATGCCTTTGTCATCTAAATCAGATGGCCAAATGGGTCATGTATCTGAGGCAGATGCTAAAAGGCCGATCTCTATAACAAACATGCAGCCACGGGGTGATCAGGTGATGTCAACACACACACCTGAACCCCAGGCCTGGACTGAGACCTGTGTTACTATACCAGTCAGACACATTACACTTTCACCATATATCTGCAGTATGGTATTAACAGGGCTACCCAGTCCCTGCCAAGAAATTTTGGCCAACATCAATCATGTTAATAGCATGATTACTAAAGTATATGGTGTCCAGCCTTGATGAGACCAGCACTAAAACAAATTCCAGTACATGTACATGTAGTGGCGAGCAGAATACTAGGCTGGGTGTCTCGTTTTCTATGCCCACTAAACTCGCTCTGTATAGTCCTAAATACTGTCAAACCCTCCCACACCACCATATTTAAACACGTGTTTAAGGAAGTTGAAACTAGATGTAAATGTATTACATAACAGTCACAGCTTATGAGATCGCTTGGTAACTCCTTACATGTAGGAACCTTATTAAAAGTATTGGCCAACGGGGGTATCTTGTATCACTTTGTATAAAAGCCAGCCGCCACATTATCGCCATTTGGCTATACAATGTATGTAGCATACAATGTGGCCACTACTGCTTGAGTCACAATGGTCCGAGTTCTGGATTTGTCTGACGCATGCAACACTCAACATTGTAACTTTTGGTCAAACCAATAGCTTGTACATGCTGTAAGTGGTCAGATTCTGGGACTGAGATAACTGCTATTTCCATCATGTTTCTGGTGCTGCAAACATGTTACAGTTACACGCAGAACTCTACTGTACACCAAGTAACTGATACAACTCATATAGTACAACCTGTCTTGAAAGACCACTCCATTGGCCACAAAGTGTGGTCTCTTAAAACAGGTGGCCTATTGTGACAGGTTCAGTTATATTGAAATGTAGGTCCCAATCTACCAAAATGTATGGTCTTTCAATTAAGACAGGTGGTCTCATGGCAGGGGTCTCTCAAGAAAGGTTTCACTAGTACGTATATATTCTGATTTATACAATACCTTGTGTTAGTCCGTTCAACAAGAATTACCATCACACTGTTATACGGCCCATGGTCACTAGTTCTGCAGACCTCCAACACTGGCTGAGACAGGCTGATTTAGCAGTGAGTGGTTTTACCATGTTTAATTCATCAACTGCCCATGCTGCCTGCCGGAAAGTGAGCAAGATTTAAGTGTCAACAGCCCAGCTCTTTGGCCCATTATCAGAAATTTGGCTCCTGGTGGGGAATAGAAGGGGGGAGGGGTTTCCTCACTTGCCACTGGATACAGTCACTGTCTGCAAACGTCATAGTACTGTGCAAACAACCATGCACATAATGCATGCCAGAAGGAACCTGCCATAACTTTATATTAATGTTATACCAGCGCAGTAGCACAACCAGCCAACCAAAACAGCCAGAAGGTTTGCCAGTAATGAACCAACATACATGCATACAATCTATAACGACCCTATAATGACCCTCACCTCCACTGCCACCCCACCCCCAAGGCTTTGGTAATATCTTCCTTCTTGGAAACTGGCTAATTGGTATTCAGGGGTGATGGGACAACAGTCTGAATTTATGTTCAAAGGACTCACCTATGGAATAGATAGAGGTATGTATTGTTTCAAACTGTTCCACTTATCAGACTAAGCCACGTTTAAACAGCTGGGAGGGCTTTCAGTGAGACTCATGTTGGTCCAGTTCTGGGCTACAATAGCAGTTACAAGTATCTCATACTGTGTCAGCAGAGCTACATGTATATATATATTGCCAAGCCACCAGTCCATCTATTCAAAATTTTGATTTTGAATTTTATGTTTTCTATCTCACTTTTGTTAACATAGTGAGGGAGTGAAGATTTATTTCAAAATGCTACCTACATGTACATGTAGCTGTGCCTCCCATGAAACTTTTGTGGAATGCACAAAAGTTGCTTGTTATATTTTTTTAAATTCGCTTTAACAAGAATTATACTCCCACAGTTATGATTCTTTTTCAACCAAAGCTTTTTTATTGATATTTGACTGAATTTGGGACTCAGGATGCAGGTAACATTTATCCCTATATTATCGTATGTATTTGGCGCACTCTCTACCTCAAGGTCATGCTGTTATTTGATGCACTTGTCTCAAAATGATCCATAACTCAAATACTGCTGTTCACTGACCAGAACGGACTGAAATACTGGACTAAGGATACTAGTAGTATTAGTAAGATACTACATGTAGTAGTATATTATGGGATATTTATGGCCTTATGTACTTAGTATTCAGTGTCATTCATTTGGTGCACTTGTCTCAAAATTGTTATGTTGGATCATTTGTGCAATGTTTTCAACTGTCACACCTAGTTTATTACCTACCATTGTTGTGAAGGAGTGTTAAAGATTGTCTCTCAGGACCGACGCTGCCAATGTTACATGTGTATTAAAGTTATACTAATAAATGGTAGGACCAAATATCAGTATACAGGCCCCACATATAATTCAAGTATCAGTCCTTGTACATTGTACTGAACAACTGGTACAGTAGTGGTACTTCCAACCAAGGACTTCCCAACATACACATACAATAACATGTATGTATGTATGTACCTAGTACATTTTACCAACCATCCAGATACCACACCCACTCAAAACAAGGTTCTTTTACTTGTTTACAGGTTTCATGAGCAGTTTGATTAACATGATGAAGCCATAATTTTGACTCTGTGTACAGAATGTCTCATCAGAAATTATGTTTCCAGAGTCCAAAAACATTCACTCCCAAAAGGATGAAGCCACTTTGTCCAATACCATGAAAAGCGAATTGTCCATCCATCCATCCATCCTCACCTCTTCATTATATTCCCTACACAGAGTGGCTCCCCACATAATACCAACTGATGTTGAGCACCTCCCCTGTCTGCAAGTACAATGTACATGTTCGTCAATATTTTTTCATGATCTCTAGCCATTAGAGCCAGCCAGGAAAGAAATAATAAGCTTTCAGCAGAAACAGGCTAAAGTGCTGGCAGATCCATCAACTGGGTTGGTCTCAGGCCCTGCAGGGCAGGCTCACCCTAGTCACCAGTAGTGAAGTAAACAAATCTGGGCCAGGAACAGTTGCAGTCGCAACAGACAAAATCGTGAAGAAGAAACTAAGTACAGTGAAACCTGTCTTGAGAGACCACTGCTATGAGAGACCACATGTCTTGAAAGACAGAACATATCCCTGCAAGAAGATCATACATGTGAATGTAATTCAACCTGTCACCAAAGACCACCTGTCTTGAGAGACCGTACTTTTATGGCCAATAACGCGGTCTTACAAGACTGTATGCCGCCTTACCCATGTTTCACAACATGATAAATATACCTCACATTAGGCAACTGATCACACAAGTCTATCCTGACAATATGAGACAATCAGCAAAGCAAAACTACAATCCTGATAATATTAACTTGACACCTCTCCTTGCTGCAAATACAGTTGAGGGAGAATTGCCATGGAAGACAAGCTGCCTTGAAAGACGATGTTTTTGGCAGTACTGAGTTGGACTTATATTTCAGTGTAAATAGAACCTGTCACCACAGACCACCTGTCTTGAGAGACCACATGTTTATGGTGAATGGGGTGGTCTTTCTAGATAGGTTCTACTGTATGTGTCTGAATACAGTAGTCCCTCTCTAATAAGGCCACCCTATTTGCCAAGAAATTGTGGCCACATTAGAGAAGTGGCCTTTGGTGAAAGGGAGAAGTATGTGCAGTGATAGGAGTAGCGGCAAAGATTTATGGCCTTATTAGAGAGGGTGGCCTCTGTTGCGAGTGGCCACTAAGACAGGGACCACTGTATACCAAAGTGCCTATATAAAATGTTAAAATTAGATTTGCTAAGGGAAAACCAATATCTCCAACATGTCTAACTGAACATGTTAAACATTCATTGCATCAGCTTAGGGGTGGGAATATTGCTGACAGTCCTATTAGAAACCTCTGTGCCCTTGTTAGAAACCCTAGAGCATGCGCATTTCACAGAGAGAATCAAGTCAATATAGCATTACAGTGGTCTCTCTATTTAAAGAGGCTCTTAAAACTAGACAGTCGGTTGCCTGCAACGCGAGGAGGCATCCCGTTTTGGAGCATCAGAACACATGAATAAAGTTGCAACCCTGGAGTGGTCTCTCTATTTAAAGAGGCTCTTAAAATAAAGGGCTGTAAAATAGGGCATGTAGAGGGAGCAGTGTATAATGTTCCTAAACACCCCAGTCACTTATATGGCAAAAATTGCACTCGGTACACAGGTACACATACACGTACTTGGTACAAGTGCACCTCCAGAATTCTGTGCTCAGAAAATGGAAACTTGGCAATAAGAAAACAGAAATTCTGTGCTTACAAAAGTGCATATATTCAGCACTCAGAAAATTCAAATTTTGCACTGAAAAGCTGCAATGGTGTTCTCAACAGACTGCAATTCTGCCTGTACTATGTGTACCACTACGACAAGTCAGCTTTTCCATAAAGTGCTACATTAAATCAGGCCTTTCTGCATTGCCTTGTCAATTCTTAATTCTGCACGATTTTCTGTGATGACTGAAACCTAGCGGACTGATTAGGTTATAATAATAATAATAATAATAATATCTATTTATTCGTATTCGAAGTACAATATCACAACATCCACAACAGTGCAATATCATTTCTGTAGGCATTTTCTATACGCCATAAGTTGAGGCATTTCATTGGTATTAAACCGCGACGGGTTTCGAACCCGGTTCACGGGGCATATGTCACACTGCCCGGTGCTCTAACCATTCGGCCACCGGACAGGGATAAGCGCTAAGCGCCAAGTGCTAATGCAATCACCGCATACTAATGTTGCTAAACATGCTGAAAGATTCAAGTCAGGCACAGGCAATATAGGCCCCTTTTCACACCAGAAAGTTACGCCGGCGTAACTCCCGAAACTTCAGAGGATTTCAGGTGTGAACACGCTAATCCAGCACAATTTTGACTCCCCTGCTGAAGTAGCAAATCTAGGAACATATTTGGATCAGTAATCCGGATTAAAACTTACGCTTATCTAGGTTTGGCTGCATGGGTCGCTGTTGTCGGGTTGTCATGAAATGAACAGAAAACTTTTAAATGATATTCTGTCAAAGGCCACCACCATTTTTCAACGCCACTTTCCAGACTGGTTTATTCTGTTGTCAAGTTTTACCGGGGAATGTTGGAAAATGGGTTAGACTGCAGCCAACCTCGAGGCTAGTCACATGGCAGATAATTCAGGAAAAGTCAAGCAGCCTCGTTCTGATCCGAAGTAACTTTTCTGGTGTGAAAGCGCGGCCGGGCACAGCTGAGCATTAAATTTTTAATTGCTTTATCCATGTTATCTGCCGAAATAGTACTCCAGATTAATGCTATGAAAGGGGGGATAGATCCTGAATTGTGGCTCCTCTGCTGAGTCTGCTTAGATTGGCTAATAGTTCATCTGCTTCTGCCTCAAACATGTCAAGTCTCCCCTTTCCAGCCTGTGGCACCAGTCCATGCATACATCCTGTACATCATGTACATACACATTTGCAGCTGCTGGCTAAAGGAACAAGCTTGGACAACGAACTAGATATGAGCTGATCTGGCTGTGTTGACCATTTATGTATGATATGGCATCCAGTAAAAATATGCAAAACAAAGATACCAGACTATCTAACATTGGGCGTGAACCCTTGGAAGAAATGTTAAACAGCGATGATCATGACGATTGTGTCAATACTGATGAACTGCAGATAACAGCAGCGCCAGGCTCACTACTGTAACCAGTCCCACTGGACACAGTGTGAGAGCTTGCTGTATACAACAACCATGCACAGCAGGGTGAGACAGACAATAGGTACATGTACATTTGCTTTGTCTTTTGGAAACTCTTAAACCATCACTATTCCTATTAGAACAGCCTCCTACAACACACCTTTTTACCATACCGTAATATAAACAAACAGATGCAGAGGACAATCCTAACTTCAAGGAATGTAAGACATGCTCCAGCAAGCTCTGCTTGAATTGTTTCTCTGTCTGATACGCAGACTGGATGTCAGCCTTTGTCAGGTGGACTGCACCATGTGGTAAAACGAGTGATGTCCTAGAGTCTTAGCTAACTAAGGTTTTGGGTCAGTTGGCTGTTTCAAACATTGAACAAATTGTTGCTGATTATCTTTATTAATCCCCGCCCACGCTTTGCACGTGGGGTTTCTTACTTTGCATTTGTCTCTGTGTCTGTCCATTAGGAAAATATCTCAAAAAATATGGAACCGATTAACTTTGTTTTTGGTGGAAACCTTCCCTGTGACCCAAAGAGGAAACCATTAGATTTTGAAACAAGAGGCGCTGAGGCCTTGACGCTCTGCTTGACCATGCCAGATGAAACTAATATAGCTTTATGGATAATGGCAATGTAGCTGAGGTAACTTCTCTTCAAAGTGCCATATTATATTAACATTTGGCAGATCACCCGAAAAAGTAATAGCCTGTATTTCCCTGGATTACATGCTTTCTCTAAAGTTTGGTTGAAATTGAATGAAAAGTGTGGGAGCAACAGCTTTTTGAAATTAACACCAGGAATTTTGCAACGTGCACCGAATGACCTCAAACTGAACTCAAATAATCAGACATGAAAAGTACCCTACATGACACAGCACATAAGACCCCAAGTCTCAAATTTTCTTCATTTTGCTCTACGATCAGCCATTTTCAAGATGTTGCACAGATTTTCCCATTGACTTCCATATTAAAATTTCAAAGTGCCACAAAATTTTAAATATTGGCAGATTGCCAAAACATTTATAAGTTTATATTCCCCAATGACTACCTTATTTATCATAAAGTTCTGCTCAGATCGGATTAAAGCTATAGGTGTAGCGTTTTGAAATTTCCAGCCCCATATCTGCATATATGGTCCTGTATCAACAAAAATTTTAAAGTGCCATAAATTTTAACTTTTGGCAGATCACCAAAAAAAGTTAAATTACGGTTTTTGATTAAGGCATGGATGACCCTTTTAAAGTTCTTCTTTTGTCTGCAAACATCATTTCCCGCCCAAAGGTTATACTAGTCGCACCTAATATATAATACATATAACTAATATAACTTTTGGCGGGAAACGAGCGTTGTAAACTCCGAATCTCCTTGAACTAGCTGTTCTCCGTCAGTCGCTAGGGGTCGCAACGGCTAATAATGGCGTCTTTCGAAAGAGTAAACTTCAGCTAGTGGTGGGAATTGTTTGCCAATTGAGAATTGATAATCGGTATGGTGTATCAATCAATTCAATTATCAAAGATAATCTGTTCAAAAGATTTGATACACAGACAAAACTGATTCGTATAGGCAATGACACTGATTTT
>JAAUYG010038911.1_pt1 | contig 12064 bp, 8 predicted proteins | sample 7278091 | NCBI WGS metagenome assembly JAAUYG01 (sample SAMN14350201, study PRJNA611818) | marine sediment metagenome | isolation source: surface marine sediment (0.6m) | place: French Polynesia: Moorea | collected 2018-08 | reverse complement strand
GTTGATCTGAGCCCGTAATGCTTCACTCTGAATGTCTCTCAGCTGAAACAAGCCATAACATAAACATATCATTCTAGAGAAAAAGATGCTTGATATTTACTACAGTGCTAATGGACATGCAAGGTTCATTGCAAATGTCTCAACTGTGAGCCATTCAGAAAAAGTTAAGGTTTCTTAATAGAGCTCTATGCATAACTTCAAGCTTCAACACAATTTCTAAGTAAATGGTAAACAATAGGGAGTATCTGGCGCCACAAATTCGCAATATGAATAATCGGTTTCATTAAGAAGCCAAACTACCTGGGTCATATTACTACCCTCTAGCCAATCATATTGCAACAAATAAAAGCTCCGCCAATTGTGAGATGCCCCTGTTTTCGCTCCTTTTCCCCTCTTTCGGGTATCTTCGGAAAATATCGGGTATCTTCGGAAAATTTTCCCACCAAGGGGTTTAAAATGCTCCCTATTGAAGCATGTAAATTGTGCAATTTGTGCATTGAATAAAAGCTATAAAAGGCGTCTCATCTATATTGAACTGAGTCCCAGATACCCTTAGGTATACAACATGTACAATGACTAGTCCACTCTGAAACAACCACAAGCATTGTTACTCACAGCTAGAACAGCAGTTCTCAGCTCCATATCTGGAATATCTTCAACTTCTCCACCTGTGGTACTTCCATGGAGTATGTACTGAGCCAGTGGTGGCGCTAACATCGGAATCCCTGAACCACCCTGTAAAGTAGTTAAGGCAATGAGTCTTCCAATTCTACGAAAAACCCCATCCTGTAAGGCATTCAAGTCATGAGCAAAGCACCGGCGACCAGGAGATCCTTCTAAGTACCCAGTTTTACTTAAGGACTCCAGCAGTAGTGAGGCAAATTCCCGTCTCAAGCCCCCCGTGTCCTGTCCCGATTCGCCAACAAAACTGACTTTCATTGGCTGTTTCCACACATCAGCCATACGGGATGCACGTCCTTCCATAACTTTGAGAAATCGCAAAGCATCTTGTAGAACCATGGTCCGCCTTACTGGAATCAACAAAGTAGTGGGTTGGGGGGTCTTCCAGCGGGTCAGCATGGTACAGCGGGATAAATTTACGTTGATGCTCACGAATTATGTCTTCCAATGTTTGACTGAAACAACAGAAAGAAGACTCTGAGATAGATCATAACCGAGCTATTACATTGGAGTAACAAACAGGGTTAGTGCACAGTTGATGGCCAAGCTAGAATTTAATGGTTTACGATATTCTTCCTACTTTAATTCAAACTGTCGTGACAAGCTTTTATAGGGAATCCAACCAGTATTTTGTATCAAAATTTGGCATGGAAAATTTTCCTTACGTGTAGAAGAAAAACGTATGATATGTGTAGAAGTTAACATTTAACCAAAGACCACCAAAAAACTGGAACAGTACTAGGTGAAAATATCACATAATAAAGTTCTAGTAGACACACACATGCTCCAGTAGATACTGTCATGTAACATATACCGGTAATATGTATCTGTGAAAGGTACTTACTCTGCATTCAGCTGAATATCTGAGCAGGGATCTTCATCGCAACTTGTGTTTCTAATACAAAAATACAAACAAAAGCTTTAAGGTTCCTTGACACTCTGCTTGCCTCTGGCAGTTTAAAGCAGATATATATCTTTAAGCTAATTGGAGTAATATTTATTTACTGGTCATATTCATAATGCCCTATTCCCTTTGCTTTTTATCACAAAATTACCAATAAAGCATACTTCTCTTAAGCATGAAAGGCAGATGTAAAGTAGCTGATCTGCAGTAACACTAGAGACAAGAGGCAAAGTTTGGGGAAAGGGGTCTTATGAGATAATCTGAGGTTGTTCACTTAAATTGCCCCAGCATCATATCCGAGTAGTTTACACCTAAAACCACCATGTATCATATTGGCCACAGGTGAGATATAAACAGGTATGAATACAGACGTGCGTTAAATTTTTAATACATACTTTTCACATTCAAACCGCTCTTCTAACATTACACGACATTCTTCCAGAGTTGGCTCCTCCTGGCTTAGAAAGCTGAAAAATGAAAGACGAATATTATTGTCGATACAGATAATTTTTAACACTGAAAAAGCCTACACTTTGCCATTCATAATACTGGTAGCAGCTTGACCTAACATGCTCAATTATCTACGAAATGGGCACATTTACAAATGTACTACAATATTAAACATGTGTAATAATTTCTAAAGATTCCTTATAGAAAGCTAAAGGTTATGTTTCAATTTTTAGTGGTGCACAACAAAGAATATTACATGTTATGAATAGGTGACCATTGGCAATTGATGTACACAATAATGGACTGGGACCAGGCTGACATGTTTTTAACGGTTAATTTTTGCAACATATTACAAATACCGGTGTTATGTATTTGGTTAAATGTAGTCTGCATGCCACATTTATGTCAACTTATCCCCAAAATCTATACAGATGAAATTGTTTAACAAGTTTTTCTTCAGGATATAACACAATGTGTAACATGTAAATTTACTGTTCTAAATGATTGTACATGTATATAGAATACACATGTATTAAATGTGATGGGGGGAACAAGCATTATAGCAGAATTGTACTGAGCTAAGGTTCCGGGACATGTACTTATAAACAATTGTTACATATACGAGCAAATCCCAAACTGGTTGCTTAAATGCAAAATGCAGGATTAGGTTAAAAGTGTAAAGGCCCACATAAATAAGGCCCTCATTAGCATACTACAATGTAATTCGGTAGGAGTGACCATATTGAAATATGATGTAGATTTAGTTGTTCATAGCTACTTTTAAAACGCCACAAAATTCCAAACTGTTTGGTTATGAAGCTTACATATGCTATATCCACTGAAACAAATGTAGAGAATACAATTACATATACCTTAATTAATGCATGTCATTTGTGTACTTCAGTGGTTTAATATAGACCGCTAAAGGTACATCAAACAGATTCATTATTTCTACCCTGAAAAAGTTCAGCTATTTAATGAGAACATCAGGAACAGAAAATTGAAATAGTAATAACCAAGCAAAACAAGAAGGACCACTGGAACAGCAAACCCCCTGTCCACCCACAACTTCTCTTATGGGATATCCAACAACTATGTACAGATCCACTATCGCTGAAAATATTACTTTGACTTTTCGAGGTGGCTCCAGCTCAAATGTGATGGTGCAGTGGGGATTCAGAAGTTTAGATTTCCTTTTACTGTTTCGCAGTAACATATGGTCTAACCAGCTTTATGAAATACAAGCATTTAAAATCTAAATTCCCTTGACTTGATGTGGCAACTGTATGCAGGCATTGGTATCATCATATGTAATGTCCCATTAGTGTTTATAATAGCATATGGCCTGTCTTAGCTCCTTTTCGAAACATAAGACATCAACATGTAAGTAAGCTAATGAATTTGACCTTTCAACGCCACCCAATGACAAATGTGATAGCGCAGTAGCTAAGACTCCTAAAAAATACGGTCCCATTTACTTCAAAGTCCCATTTACTTCAAAACATGTGAAACAAATCATATGAGATATAGTCCATGCCACAGACGGCTGATGAACAGATTTTGATTCATGAACTCTGGTAACAGAAAAGTTAATGTCACCATGCATGTACCTTGTTCCAAGCATGTGCAATCCCTGTTTCAGACAAAATAAAGGAGCACAATTCAAACATTTGAGAAACAAGCAGCCCAGAGCCTGAACGCTCTGCTTGACCTCGTGCCACTGACTAAGGTGTATGTTTAAAGTACATGTACTGTTGTACTTTAAGTGACAGACCTTTTATAAGATCATGAAATTTACTATTTGGCAGATCACACAAAAACTAATAATCTGATAATGTACAATTATGTGGACTACCATTGACAATACAGACTGGTTGAAAGTGGAAAATTATTGGGTAGAATAGTATGTTGAAAATCTTCAGGTCAGAGGTTTTGCAAAGTGGATGAGATTACCCCAAGCCAATGCAAAAAAAGGTACAAATGTTATGTGGATGAGTTGGCAAATATGAAGTCACTCAGACTCCCCCGTCCAAATTTTCATTGACATCCATATTGATCACGGTGATCCATTCTGGACATACTGTTTTATTCCTTACTTTAGTATTACCAGGATACACATTTGCATACAACTGTACAATATTTGTTTTCAGTTGCACACTGACAGCTACAAGTATAGGTGTAGTTCACAAATACAACTGGAGAGAACACATTAGTCTATATCATGTATATAGACATGATGTCTGCTACATGTAAATATAATTGCATATTTCATAATTTGGCACATTACAACTAATTGAAGTGCAAGTAGTTTTACAAATACCATCATGTAACACTACTACAACAGTCCATGAGGTCCTACAACAAATTCTGAAAGGCTACAACAGACTAAAGAGAAACGATTATCTTATCATCGGCCACATAAAATATGCAATGCATAACTGCAACTTCTAATGCCCAATTGGACCATGTTGACACTATTAATTGACCAATCAATACCCAGACGACAGCAGGCTGCTGGTGCCAAAATCGGCACAAATATAGGTCATAGGGGCAATTTGGTTGTCTGCATGCATGATACATCCAAGAATTCAGCAGTGAATTTTTTTGAGCTTTTCTCAAATATCCACAAAGGCACTAGCCAGTTGAAGAATGATGATGGCTTGATTACTGCCTAATTCTGACTATTCTCTTTCAGGTTGAATCAGGTACCTGTGGCTTTGGTCAACCTGTTCAAATTACAGTTGGCCATTAAATGATACTGTAGCTTCCTTATACTGTATACAGACCAAGTACAATATATCATTATACTATGTTGTATATTGTTGAGCACTATGCGTAATAGGTGTTATTTTTTTAAAAAAGAATATCTTCTTGCTTCTTATGTAACTCTGTAATGATTTCTTGATATACCTCAGGATTCACATTCCGAATCGCAACAGTAGGTGTGCCACCACTCACATAATCTGCAGCTGAAAGAAAATGAAATAAAACTGTACAAATGCTTGAATATCTATCACATCGTGATGATCCGAACGCTGTGCCTATATGTGAAAAGGGCTATGATTGATAATAGCCCTTACTCTTAATTCCATTATATCATCTATTGCACAGCATGCCACAGTAAAGAAAGATAATACTTGTGCTATAGTCAGTTGCATACAATTGGCTGAGTATTTTACCATGTACACAATACTACACATGATGTAACAACTGTCTTTTCCAAAAGTGAAGGTTGCATAACAATACATGTACCAATGCTGCATGCATTTACTTACCCTCCAAAGTAAATATAAAGTCAATTTTAGGTTTAATTGTTATTTGACCACATGTAAATGTACCATGCTATGCACATGAATGTACTGTGTAGAGCGCAGAAAGGTTAGCCTATACATGTACATGCATACACATGATACATACAAGGTTGGGTTTGGTGCAACAATTTTTTTACAGAATATGGTGACCATGCCACAACTACACATGTACATTTACAAGTAAATGACCTAACCCTACATCAAAATACAAGCCTAGCACACTTGTACCCCATTTACAAATACTAGATACAATGTATCTTTGAATAGGATATGATACTAATATATATTTTTTTTTAAAAAAAGTCAAAAAGAGTTAACAAGAAAACCAGTTTTTTATTCTTGAAATGCAAGTCTGTTCTTGATACCAATTACAAGATCTAGAGCATTTGTATCATAACATGCAAATACTACAAGTTATTTCATATAAGACTCTAGAAACAATTGCATTGGTAATACAGCTGGGTCAAACGGCATTGAAAACAAGAAACTTTAATGTAGGACATTTTTGAGGCAATTTGTTGGAGTTCCTATAGTTGCTCACATGCAGCATCCACTTTGCAAACACAGCAACAACAGTTTCGCATAAATGTTTCATAACTTGGTGAGCATACTGTGAGAGAGTACTATTATTGGGATCCTTCACATATAGGTAGCTCCTGTACGTGCCAAAAAATCAGTACACACAACCATTGGAATGACACAATACTTTATATTCATTATATTCATGACACTCACCACTATTAGGGTCAATGGTGGAGACCGTTCTCCACTCTGGTAGTTCTTGTGCTTCAGCAGGATATGCCGAAGACTGCATAAGTCCTGAAAGGAAGGATGATTTCATGTTCAGTTAACCCATTGGTGCACCTAATTCTTAAAACATTTTTCATCCAATTCCAACACTAACAACAATAACCTGACAACAAAGGGTTATTGCCACATCAGACAATATCACCTGGGGGTGGTCTTTGTGCAAATCGAGTTATGCATTATGATTTACTTCCCACAACAGTTACAAATAGCATAAATATAACAATTTTCCTTAAAATGAAATTTAGGGATGACTTTGATACAACTGCACTTCAAAGTCCCCCAAATTATGTACTCATTCAATTCTACCAAATTAGTGGATTTCTTACATGTTGTTTAACTGCCTGCAGAACATTCACATTGCAAATACAGAAGCATATGTATTAAATTAGTGTTCATACCTTGGTGACAGGGAGTGCCACTACCGACCTACTGCACAGTTATATGAGCTACATGCTACCAAATAATCAGTACACACAACAATTGGAATGACACAATACTTTTTTACTACAATATACATTCTATTCATGCCACTCACCACTATTAAGGTCAATGGGCGAGATAGTCCCCAAGTCCGGTAGTTCTTGTGATTCAGCATGACATGCTGAAGACTGCAGAACTCCTGAAAGAAAGGATGATTTCATGTTCAGTAAAGCATTGGTGCACCTAATTCCTGATACATGTTCAATCTAATTCCAAGAATAACAAGTGGCGAAGGGTTATGGATGATCATCCAATATCACCTTGAGGTGGTATTTGTGCAAAAAGACTTATGCATGATTATTTGCTTCCCACAGCAGTTAAAATTAGCATGAATAATTTTCTTTAAAATGAAATTTATGGATGACTTTGACAAAACATGGACAACTACACTGAAAGGCCCCAAAATTACGTACTCATATTTTCAGTTCTACCAAATTAGTAGATTTCTTACATGTTGTTTAACTGCTGCAGACCACCCCTATTTAAAAAAACCCAGAAACATAAATAAGTTTTCATACCTTGGTGACTGTGAGTGCTACTAGTAGCCTACTACACATTTATATGAGCTACATGATATACCAATAATTAATACACACATGCACAACAATTGGATGAATGACACAAAACGTTTTAACTGCAACATACATTCTGGTGATATATGTCTCACCACTATTAGGGTCAATGGCTGAGATAGATCTCAAGTCTGGTAATTCTTGTGTTTGTGCAGCAAATCCCAAAGATTCAAGAACTCCTGAAAAAAGGAAGACTTCATGTTCACTTGAGCCATTGCTGGCCCTAATTCTTTATACAATTATATTTCAAATGTCAGAACAATAAGGTGCCCATACAGGGTCTTATATCTGTACATATACACAGCCTGTACAGGTGGTCTTGGGTTCAAAATGACTTATGCTTTATGATTTGAATCACACAACATATCAAAGTAGGATGAAATAATAATAATTTTCTGAAATGAAGTTTCAGGGTGATCTTCAGACAATTGCACTGAAAGACATTAAAATGACCTACTCAAAATAACCCATGAGTATTTTGCATGCCGCCCTGGAGGCCTAATGGTCAATAGGTTTGTTTCTACGAATATAGATCCATGTTTGGGGAAACTTAAATTGTTTTAATTTACATTCCGTACAATATAAAATGGACTTCTTAATAAGTTTTGTAGAACACAAATTTAAAAAAAGACATTTTGTGGGGACTATCAGCAGACTCTGTGACAAAACTTTGGTTGCAAGACTTAATACCTGTATGAATTTGGATAATAATTAAATATTTAACAAATCATCTGGGCATACCGACTAGCGAAACGGACAAAAGACATGTCAAATTTGTAGCAAATAGCCACATTGCTTCTTACATAATTCACCGGACACATGGATGGACAGACCAATGCCATATAATAGAGGTCACAGTAAGCCCATACTTCACCACTACCTACTCTACTAGCCTACTAATGGACTAAGAAAGATTGGTGGTACAGCACAAGAGATCTACATGCTTGTTACGACCAACAGTAGATGCAAATAGATTCACTCCAAAAAAGTAATTATAAATTACCAATAACAATATGTTCCAATCATGATAGATTTAATTATGCCACTTAGGGATTATAACAGCCATGTACCATTGTAGGTATTTTTTTACTTTTGGACAAGTAGTGGTGGTGGTAAATTTGGATGTATACAGTACCTGTTGCAGCTGGTGCAGTGCCACAAATGGCCGAAGTAACATCTGCAAGGAAAGAGATTGATGCAGGTAACACATGTAAAAAGTACATGTTAAATGTTACACATATTATTACAATAGAACCTACATGTATCTCCACCCAACACCTTTACCACCAGAGTAATTGCTTTGTCCAGACATTCACCAGTCTCGGGGAACGTACAAGAATAATTCTAACGAAATATAAATGTAAGTCCTCATTTGTGGCAGAACATTGTTCTAGAAAAGGAGCCAGTAATGACAGCTGTGTTAAGAAATGCTTAACTGTATGATGTTTCAAAATTTGGAAGCTCATTTCATAATTGTTCAAATTTGGCTGGCACTAAAATAGTCATAAGTGAAAAGTAATAAGGTTCTTGTGTCAACAAATGGCTTAAAACTGTACATGTAACAAACAATCTGCATCACTCTGTTTAAAAACAATTATGGTTGTTGCAAAATTAATGCAGACAGGACCTAGAGGCCCAGGACACTTGACACTGTTTGGCTGCTTGCCAGATAGGACCATTGACAAAGGTTTAAACATAACGGCAATGTAGTACGTAGCTTTACCAGACAAATTAGTAAATAAATTTACTTTATATACTTATAGAGATTCGATTACAGTTAAACCAATGTATTTACTAATGTCATGGCAGCCTATTATCAGTCTAATTTGCTCTGTTACAAACCGCTTCAAGTTACTGATCACTATGAATACCTCAAATGACCGCAATATAAAAAATAAAAAATATAAAATGTTAACAAAAACGAAAAAAAACTTTTTTTAGCAATCAACATACCTGAACATGATGAAGTGATCTCCCTATCTGTCATATCACTGCCTGAATCTAGAACAAATGAGATGCATACCTTTCAGCATATGCACACACCAGGTAACACATATTAAATCCATTGATATGCATTGCAGCATCATGTCATCACTTCATAAAATGATTTTCCATTAGCTATTGTTCAGTTACATTTTTGCCAACAATACAAAATAAATCTGAGTATATTTTCATACAACTTTGCTATATAAAAGGTACCGATATAGTGTTTACTTTGGAACACTAGTGTGTTAAGATGTGTGAAAAAAGTTACAATCAAAGCAAAGTACATCACAACTGTGGTCTTATTGAAGCAATTACATGTATGATGACTAATAGAAGGCAACTGGAGCATACATATATCTTCCAGAAGCTGACTTACATGGTGTTACAGATATAAATGCTACCATTTCTCATTACAATTTTTTATACAGCTAAGCTTACCTTCATATAGATTAATGCTGTCGGTGAAATAAAAAATTAATTTCGAGTAAGGTTTTCCAGTGGCCTCCCTGTAGCCTTGAAGGGTGAAAGGTTCATCAGTCCCAGGTATATTGAAAACAGGTGTCCTGTCGGTGTACAAGAGCACATGCTGTGCCTTCATGTCAACAGCTTTGTTAAAGCGAGAATGTTTTTCCACACCTGCCGCAAGTATTTCATCTACAGTGGCACTCACAGGCAATTTAACTGGAAATGATCCAGAAGAACACAGATGTCCTTTTTGGCTACGACTTGCATGCAAGTAGGTAATGGTTATCTGAAAAAAATGCAAATTTGCCAATATAAATACTTAGGCAAACACAATTTGTTGTACGTTGTACAAGCATGTGATCTTCCAATCAAAACAGTTCTGCTTTGTGACTTGTATCCAACACCAGTCTAAATTAAAAGCAACACAAAATGATAAGGGCGTCTCAGGGAGGGCGGGAAGATTTTCAAACAAGTGGCGACTGATACCCCACAAGAACTTGACATGTGCAAACTGCCTGATGTTCAGCTAGTATCATCTGCAATTGCCAGTTGATAAAGAGACTGCTGCATATACGCTAAATGTATCCCACAACAGCATACCAGTAACAGGATATAAATGTCTTGGGGATGATTTTCCCAAAAATTCAGCAAAACCTCCCAAAATGGCCTTACATTACTCAATGAAATTTGACTATGTACCCTCTGAGGCCATTGATCATTCTACAATGATTTATTTGGCGTTTACAGTTATGTACAAATTCTGATAAAATGGCACAGAAATTGCCTCCCCTACCAAATGACCTTCAATACTACAAGGACAATGGTACATGTACCCCACACATGTTCTACTTGTTCTATAAGCTGAGCTATATACGACCCAGCACATTTATTATATAAACATGATGCATGGAACATGTGGAAGGAATACTTTGAAAAACATAAGTATGTAACAATTGCCGAAGGACTTTTCAGGTAGTACTGCACTTAAAGGTTCACTTTCTCTGGTGTGAGAAGACCACTCAATAAGACACGATTCAGACTTCCCTATTTATTTTTTAAGACCACCCAGTAGTGACATTACTCTTCTAGTTGAATGTAAATATACCAAAATTTCAAGACCACCACCAATATAAAACCCAACACTTTTTCTTTGTGAATGGGTACGTGGCAGAGACCACTTCATACATTTGTAGGGGACCTTTATCATTTTATACCTTGCTAATGAAGCCCAAAGGCACTTTGTTCAAGGAAGATGATTAAGAATCATGTTTTAACATGGACGGAATGTTTTGGTAAACTGTAGTTTAGGCAATATAGGGAGTGGGGCATGTTTCACAAGGCTTTTGGAAATTGTTATCAGGGCTTTCTTGAAAATATGCAAAAAAACCCCACTATGTTGATGGCAATAGTACATGTATATGCCAAGCCTTCTTGTTTCATTTGCTTCATGCAGACAGAATTTGACATGGTTTGGGCAAAAAAAAAGTACATGTTCTGTTGTAAGTAGCTATTTTTATATAACATTCCAGACCTGTGCTCTGGGGTACCTACCGGTACATGTAATTATGCAAATATGATGTGGAATAAGATGAAATATGTTGCATACCACACATGCATGTACCTTTGCAATTTTGTCCAACTTGGTTTGGGGTTTCTGCCTCATTTTCCCAGGACAAACGTTCATCCGCCTTTCCTTCATAGTTTCCTTGTATGCTGCATATGTCAGGGTGTCTGAAAAAAAAAGTTCTGCTACAATATGTTCCTGTGGAATATGGTACATTAACATGATCAATCTCCAAACTCCTCCATTTTTATTTTTTTTTCATTATGGTTAAAACACTAGGTTTTCTTTTCAGGGTTCATTATTGGTACCCACAAAGCATTGAAGGAAAAATGATTTGGGAGATACTTACTTCTGGACCAACAGTGCCAGGTATATAGCATCAGTTTAGAATTTTTGATATGCTGCTGTTAAGTGAACCAGGTGGACTTAATTAAGGCCCAAGCTATACTTTTTAATATATAATTACTTCAACAGTTTGCACCTAATGTCACCCACATGTATAAACATTGCTAATAATCAAAGTATGTGTAACCATTGACTACAGTTACTACATATTACCAGTACTTGGTGTTTGACATGATGTTCAACAGTTTCATAGACACCAACACAACACAGTCAAACCTGCCCTGCAGTTGCACAAGCGGAAATAAAAGTACATGTACTGTATCAATTTTACCCTACCATTCTTTATATAACAATTTCAAAGTGGTAACTTACTTCTGGAAAAAATTGGTAACTGTTGTGATAGTGGTGGCACGGGAGGAGATGGGGATCTTGGTTCTAACTGTTCTCCCCAGTATTCTACGTGGGTAGCTGGGAAAAGCCCCTCTTTATTTTCCTT
>JAAUYG010108827.1_pt1 | contig 12065 bp, 10 predicted proteins | sample 7278091 | NCBI WGS metagenome assembly JAAUYG01 (sample SAMN14350201, study PRJNA611818) | marine sediment metagenome | isolation source: surface marine sediment (0.6m) | place: French Polynesia: Moorea | collected 2018-08 | reverse complement strand
CGTGATGGATGGTTGGGGCGCTCGGCCTCTGTGCTGACTAAGCGTACTTGTTGTAGTTTCAAAGCAGAGACGGCTTGGTGGTGCAACGACAACACCATAGCAGCGAAGTTGCAGCTTCTCCGTCTCCTCAAAGGTTGATGCGGGGAAAAAAACCACAAAAATTACCGTTTGTTATGTGGCGTTTTGTGTTGTAGTTGCGGCCCTTCACAGCAGCAGCAGCTCGATTCTCACAACAGGAGATGGCGGCGAGTGCAGAGGATTCCCCCGCAGCACAAACTCACTACTCTGCCAAGAGTAAGTTCAAGCTGCTTTTGTCACATGGTTCTGTTGATGGTGAGACACGCGCGGTTTGTTGTCGTCCCCCTTTGGGATGTGGAACTCCCCCCGCCTCCAGGCCGGGGACACTACGCTCTTTGTTCTATCTGCACTGTAAGCACTGCACCTGCAGAGACCAGGTGTAAAAATATGGCCGCAAATTTCTGCTGTGGGTTCACTTGTCTATTGACTGGATTCAAAAGTGGTGAGGGAGAAAAAGTCATCGCAGTCACTGATCACTTTCTGTGTTGCAGACATCATGTTGAATTTCCTGGCGACGTGGGGAGATCCGTATTACCTGGGCCTCACGGGCCTCGAGGTGATTGGTGCGGAGGGAGAAACAGTCAGCGTTGCTATGGAAATGGTGTCGGCCGACCCGCAGGATCTGCACGTGTTGCCTGGATACGAGGGGGATCTAAGGACTCTGGATAAGTACGTCGTCAAAAGTGAAATCCCCCAACGTTTCCTTACAAAAAATGTGACTGTTGGTCATCCATTGATGCCGCAATCTGACAGAAGACAGAATCTAAGGACCCTAGATCTAGATAATAAGTACGTCGTTCAAGCAAAGCGAAAATCTCAGATATCATTCTAGTTTGCCACGCGCACATGCTAAAAGCGTGACTGTTGTTACCCGTTGATGTCGCGCTCGGTGGCGGAAGAAAGAAAGGTGAAATACTTTACATTTGGGATGACAAGCACCTCAGACAATTCTCCTTGTTTTGCGCATCAATGTGTCCCCTCTTGTGAACGGGAAGTGACAAGTCCATCAAGCATACGCTGAGGTGTATTTTGCTTGTTCAGAGAGACTCAGTGGTAACTTCAGGTTGTTTGACGAGCACAACTTGACGACGGCTGACGAGCACATGTGGCTGATCCCGTTCACTGAGGGCGAGAGTCACTGGCTGAAGGTTGAGTTCCCGCAGCGAACCAACGTGTCCGGAGTCCGAATCTGGAACTACAACAAAAGCCCCGAGGACACCTTCAGAGGGGTGAGCCAGAAGAATATTTTCTCAAAACACATGACTGGTGTCAAGGTCGGGAAGGGAACAGAGAGTCGGATTTAGTTGAACTGGAAACAGGCAGCAGCAGTGGTTTTTATAGGGTCAGGGAAGCTGTACATATCTTCTGCAGGGTGCTAGGTACTCATTGCCTATCTGTAGTTTGGGTTCCACTGTGTTTAGGTATGGAGTCGTACTTGTCACTGATGACTTGACATAAGAAGCTTTTCCATCTTCAAAAATTGCCGTCAGAAGCTGAAACAGAACGGCAAAATCCATGGCTCAAAGGCTGCTGTCGTGTGTGTTGATGGGTCCAAACGCATTGAGGGGCAACTGTCCTCCACAGCGTGCTGTCCGAACATCAGTCCCAAACCCGAAGCACATCTTTAGATTCTTCAATTTTCTTACGCAGGCAAAAACGGTGGAGGTTTACCTGGACGGAGAGAGGGTGTCACCAGATGGCGGGTTTCTCATACGGAAAGGCCCGGGGAACTGCTTCTTCGACTTCGCGCAGGACATCAGCTTCGTGAACGCTCGAGATTTGCCTCAGCCGCAAAACGTCCGCAACAGGTTAGCACCACCTCCTTTTGCATCCTGATAGAGTCGCTGTTGCCGTCGTCATCGTGATTGTCATCTTTGTCCTTGATGTGAAAAAAAAAAACAAAAACAGATCCCATTCACCCCTGCACAAATTCTCTTCCAACCGTGTGCCGAGCCATCACGCTGACTCAGCGTTTCCTTGTTGTGCGACGTCTAGTAAGGGAGTCGCACTTTAGTGGTTTGACACGGCAGGCAGGCAGCATAGAAAATTGTTACAGTTTCCGGGGGTCCCTGGAATTCCCCACGAATGATGTTGCACCCACAGGGTAGATCTGTGCACTGCTTCTTGTTCTGGTTGCAGCCACGAGTCGTTGGTGCTGGACCAGGCGAGTCAGGAGTACGAGGCGCTGCAGATGCCGACCGGCTTCATCTACCAGTTCCACCTGCTCACCAACTGGGGCGACCCCTACTACATCGGCCTCAACGGACTCGAGTTCTACGACTCGGACGGCAACAGGATGCAGCTCACCGAGAACAGTAAGAACAGATTCGTTGAAGGGGTGGGGAACTTCACTTTACACTGATGTTACCTCTCTGATATCCATCAATGACATACACACAGGCACAACACAATTCTGGCCAAGTATGCCAATGCACAAGGCCCATTTACAGCAGTGCGAATTCCACCCGCCCAGACAACATTTCCTTTCATATCAGTTCAGTTCTACGATTGAAAACAACACTGTTGATCATGTTACAGACATCTCGGCGCACCCGCACAGTGTGAATGTGCTGGACGGAGTGGACGAGGATGTGAGAACTCCAGACAAACTCATCGATGGCGTCAACGACACGTCAGACGGCGCGCACATGTGGCTCGCGCCCATCATACCCAACATGGTGAGAAGATCACACATTCTTCAATGTCTCTTCGACAGAGGGCACGTCTTAGAGGTCCAAATTTGTAAATGGAAACAAAAACTCAGAAGATGCTTTGTGATACGGAGCCGACAGTTGAGACGAATTTACCTTGGGGTTATTCCGAGGGTATTTTAAGTGTAGAGTTGGCCCACGAAGGCCGAGCGCGGCGAAGCCGGGACGTAGTTATGGAGTCATGTACGTGTCGTTGTCATTGGTGTGTAGGACCCTTGGGGGTCAGCCTAGAGGGGGAGGTCAGCCCAGAGGGGGAGGGGGTCTGGCATTACATTTGTCACATGATCATATCAGGTGATCGTGTGATGGCATCACGTGACGGTGGGGGCGTGCTCGACCTTTGCTCTGTGTCAGCGTCTACTTGTTGGCACAGTCGATTGCACCTGTGCTTTTACGGACAAGTCAAGGTCTTGTCTGATGTTGAAAGAGAGAGCGTTAGAAACAACCAAATCTCCAAGTCTCTGCAATTTACACTAGAAACATGATTTTGTTCTTCAGCTGAACAGGGTGTATGTAATATTCGACTCGCCAAAGGAAGTTTCAATGATCAAGTTGTGGAACTACAGCAAAACGTGCAACAGAGGCGTCAAGGACTTTGCAGTAAGTATTTCCACATGTTGGGCGCTCAGTTGGCATGCGATTAAAACTTTCAATAAAAAAAAAAAAATTGCAAATTTTTTTTCCTTGAAAGAGACACGCGCATCCAGTGCAACAAATCTTGAATTGCTTCAATGCACTGCTTGTCAGACCTCTTGATTGACTAAAAACGAAGCCTTGTTTCGTCATGTCTTCTCCCCCCCCCCTGCACTGCCTCGTGGCCTTTGTGCCAATTCAGAGTAAACTTGTTTTTCGCCAGTTGCTGGTGGATGATTTACTGATCTACAATGGCACATTGAACATGGTGAACCCGGCGGCGCGAGGGATACTGCCGACAGTGCGCGGCCCGCAGCAGTACCACACCATCCTGTTCACCAACAAAGAGTCCATTGTCAAGAGAGAAAAACACACTGTCCTCACGTAAGTGAACGAGCAATAATTTGCTTTTACTCCGAAACCTGTTCCTTCTCTTCGCAAGCCAAGAAGCATGGCATGCCGTTTATTTCACACAAAAACGTGTTATCCTCGGCAAAAATGGTACAACGTGCGTACAAAGACAGAACGAAAACAACAAGTGATCGGAACTAAAAAAAAAAAAAAGTTTCAAATTGCATTTTCTGTCCAAGAACACGAGAGTGTGAATGCATTTGTAGCATCAGGCATCTCTGTTTAGAACAAGGCCGTGTCCCATCCCTGCAGAGTTCTCTTGCACAACACCCTCGCCCTCTCCCAGGTGGAGTGACTTGCGTTTGCGGCCATCTCTGATTTATGCCCACACGGGGTGCGTGATGCGTGGCTTAACGCAAAAAATGGAAACTTTTCCATTTGTTGCTTCTGTTGCTGCTTCAGCTTGCTGAATGACTCTCCTTTGCAACATTTGTTTCCATTATTTGCGCTGCACCACGCAGAGGTAACGTCATGCCTTACGCGCTCTGTGTGAACCAGACATTGGGTGTGTGACAGGCCTTATTGTTTCACTCTTGTAGGAATCAAGCTGTGGAAGAACAGGACGTGCAGCTGACTAACGACAACAAAGTCGTGTCGACCTACAGCAACCCGAACAGTGCCAACGCTGGGAAACCTGTCAATCAAGGTGAAGTGCGATGCGCGCCAAATTGCGGCGATTACCCGGATAAAGAGGCGGCTTTCTCACCAACATCCGGTCAAAGTGGTGGCGCATTTATAACGAGGGTTGCTCTGAATGGAGATGCACCAATGCGACAGGGGCATCTTGCGCTCAAGTCTTCACTCCAGATACATTGGAGAAAATTTTTACCAGTGATATGTTGCGGCATGGGACGTCAGACAAAAAGCCGGAACATCCACCGTGGGAATGGTTCCTTGACAGTTCTTCCTTTCTTTGCAGCACTGAGACCAAAGACGAGTGTTCCGTCCAAAAAGAGAGGTGCCAAGAGATGATACTGCCTGACGCGGTGATGAACGTTCCAATTCCGAGGGAAACAGGAATTTGTTGGCAAACCATGCATACGCTGTTTTGTGGATCATGTTGATCACAATCCAGCTCCAGAGAAGTTGCAGAATGAATGCAGTGATTTTCGCCTCTGCAAAGGGCAAGAGCGAAGACTTGAGAAGTGAAAATCTACGTGCCTTGTTTCGTCGCGATGTTGTGGTCGCCAGTGAAATCTTCGTCAGATGTTTACTTTTATTGACACAAATCCGTCCAAATGTTGAACGTGTCCATTTTAATTTGACAAGAGATTTTTTATCCTGATTTTGAAAAACAATGTGTTTGCGAAGCACTCCAGCCTTACAGTGCGGCCTTGTGAATGGAAATTTGCAGAACAAGTGCGCTTGTCAACGTCGCAGCTGCACTGGTCATGGGATCATCTCTTACCAATTGACAGGAAACGAGAAATGTTTTGACAATGCAGTGGTTCTGACAAAGTCTTGTGCTGTCACAATGGCACAGATGTCAACAAGCCGCTCTGCTTGCAAAATGAGCGCGGTCTAAATAAAGAGCGCTTCGTATGGAAAACCTCCACAAACTGGAGAGAAAATTACCAAAATTCCGTCCCCAGATTGTTGTCTGCAAATCGCGGGAATTGAAACTTTTGTTGATGCCTTTTGGTGTTTTCAGTGAGTCCCTCCAGCAGTGCTTTCCTTAAAAAGGCACACAAGCGGAGATTCATTTCCATTGTATATTTCAAGTGTACTTACAGGCTTTTTGTGATACGTGCAGGTCTCATACGCTTGTAACGTTTGTCAGCAACATAATTTTGAGACTCACCATTGAATAAAAATATCATCACAGATTTCTTTTGTGCTTTCTTCCGTTAGAAATTTCCTCGAAATTTGATTGGTTCCTTGGTGTTCCAAGGCTGACCCAGTCAAGGGCATTGAGAATTCGAATCTGCATCGTCGCAACAGCTAAATGTCCACCGCCCCACAAATGATCCTGATGTTTCCCGACATGTTATCCCCTCCGAAGACTTGAAAAGAAATTAGAAGAATTTTTCTTTGACCTGCCAGTGTACGCGGATTTAAAGACTTGTTTTGGGTCAATTCCGCATGATCAAAGCAAAAGAACTGAAAAGTTTGACCGCACCAAGGCAGCTGAAAAGACTGGATATTCACGTTTCTTTCGGGACAAATGCAACTTGTTCGGTTAAAACATAATTTTATTTTGTCATATTTACAATCGTATAAATGGAATGTGAAATCTGTCACCCCAATAGACCAGGGCGTTCACTCAATAATTATTTATGTTCCTAAAGAAATACTTCGCAATATGAATCTCTCTTGCACTCTTTCTCACACGTTTTTAAATTTCATCGCAGACTTGATCACAAAGTTTTGGGAATGTACAGCGACACACGCTGACAAATCAGCGCACCAGAATTTAGTTTTAGTTCCATTGTATTCAAATGCGCTTGTTGCATTCACAAAACTAACAAAAAGAAATAGTGGTCAAAAGGTTACGGAATGTTCCACAGTTCATATTTCTCTCCCAATTTGACAAATCAAGCAGAAAAACTACTGTAAGTGTCCCCGGCTACTGAAATGGCACAACTGAAAATTGGCCAAGGGCGTTCACAAAGGAAACATTTTGTGAAAATTTCTTTTCCCAAGAGGATGATGAAGCACAAAGAAAAGCTGCTTTGTTCACTACAACCGCACAGACAGAATTGAAAACAGCGTGAGGAATAAGGCGGGAAGCAGCAAAGTGAACGGGATCCTAGAAGTGACGGACTCTGCTCCGTTACAGCCGCTGCCCCTGCACGTGTAGATGCAGGCTCGGTAAACCCTGTCGTGGTCCGGGTAGCGGATAAACTGGCACTGGTTTCCCATGTCACGGGAGCTGCAGAATCGGGTGGTGCCCACCACACCTGGAACAGAGAAACACGCAATGATGAAAAGTGAAAACCGCGCAGCGTGCTGTGAAGTCACATCCGGTACCTTTTGAGACTTTTGTTCGCATGTCACAAGTTTTACAAGTGGAGCTTTATTTTTTATTTTTTTGGCGAAAACGAAGTGCCACGACAAATGAATTGCGTGAAGAATGCCACTGCTTGGACATCGAGCGTCTTTGGATTACTGTTCTTCTCAACTAAACTCTCTGTCCTATGAGATCAGAACTGATACAACAGGCTAAAAATAAGAGTGATTTGCTTCTTGATCCACTGTTTATCGGCTTTCAAAACAACCAAGAATTCTGCTTCTTTATTATCCAGGACAGTTCCAGGAAAATTCAGCCTGAAATTGACAAGGTGTGAAGTGTCTTCCGGCCTTTTCTCCAGTCCCATGCCCCACAGGCCAGGATACCCACGGATTGAGATTCTGAAGTGTGATGCCGAGCGGCATTCTGATGTTGTTGGGGCAGGGGATTTCCTTCACACTATGTGAAGCTAACCTGGAGATTCAACCCTGCAAGAATTGGCGCAAAAGACGGGGATCTAGTTTGTCATTGTCCGCGTTTGTGGTTGGACATATGGTCAAGCCCGAACGATAGGGAGGGCTTTCCACCGCGCGACTGGCGCCCTCTCTGTCTTAGATCTCTGTGGAACCTCCACATTTTATCTGGCTCTCAACTGAATGTTGAGCATCGCTTCGTATTTTGGCCGAGTTAGTGTGGAATTTTCCCTGAGGCACGCCCGAACAATGGCACCCGAGGTGTCTCAGAGCAACCTGGAGAATCTCATCGACACCTGATGTGCAATGACATTTCACTTGAGGTCCAAACTGATCAAGGTGAGGTACTGTGGCTGGAACTTCACAAATTGGGTTATGGCACGAGATTTGTCCAATGACACCAACTGCATTGATTTTGGCAGGTATGGATGTGCCATCTCAGGCAGAGCCCCCCCCCCCCAGGTGCCATCTCATGACGGATGCCACCTGACAATGTGACACCAGTAAACGATGAGTTTCCTGCCTCTTACCTCCCCACACACCCGTTGTTTTTATACAGTACTCTGAAGCGTCCACTGAACATTCTGTTGACCTGACGGTCAGTGTGCTGGTGTGGTCGTGGTCGAAGTATTCTGTGCAGTCTGGGTTGTCGTTGGAGTCACATTGGTAGCAATTCAGTCCAAACACTGCAAGGAGAAAGAACGAATTGGCACAACATGGGTTCAGTTGAAACAAAAAGTTCGTTTTCACTTTGTCTGCCTCTGAAAGATCTAGATCTAAATAGCCAATTTGGTTTTTGTTTTGTAGATTTATTTCTCGGTTCGTTTCCATCACTAACTCTGGGGCTTTCCCGTGCGACGGTCGTTTTTGTTCAGCGCATTTTTTCACAAAAGCCGGACGCGTCTGAAATTGGACAGATTTTATGCAATCTAAATTAGTCTACTTGCTCACCTGAAATCGGCAAAACAGCCACAATCAGATATCCAAAGAGCGAGATCCGGAGTTTCATGTTGATGTTTTGTTTTTTTGGTGACCCCAAAAAACTGGAAACTTTTCTCAGGTGAGGCCTCTGGGCAACACTCCCTGCAAACTTATTTTCTTCCACTGTTCAATCTAAAATCCTACTGCCTGAAATCCACATTAGTCACGATATATTTGTGGTCAATTTACATGATTCAAGGCTACATTTGTCCTCTGGAAACAGAAAAATGACCCAAAAAATCCTGCAGGTAAAAATAACTGGGTCAGACTCGTTTTGGTCGCCGCTCGTCGCGCCACCTGTAGCTGGTGAATCGACTTTGTCTGGGAAACTCGACCTTTCTCTGCCAAAGTGACTGAAGCAGAATATATTTCTGTAAAAAACTTTAACATGAAGACATTTCTCGTTTTATAAATGGTCACAGTCAAAATATTTCCATACGGATAGAAACTAAGCCTGATATCTCTAATATCAGAAATTAGAAAGGAAGAATTGGTTGTTTTTCACTGGGCGATAATGGAGGACTTTACTGAATTTCAGTGAATCACAAGACGGACTCGGGAAAAATGGATTCCAATAAGGACGAAAGTGAAAAGTGCCTGAGAATTGCAGAGAAATATATCCGAGCCGGGGATAGGGACAAGGCCATAAAATTTTTAAATAAAGCACAAAAGTTATATCCATCAGAAAGAGCCAGAGGTGTGTGAATCTTTGCTCTAGAAGTGATAGAAACAAATGTGTTTTGATCGTCATGATCATGTTTTTGACAGTGACTGGGTGCTGGCACACGAAGGTAGAAAGATCACAAAAACTGCAAACGCCATTCATGAACTCACTTCTTCGCAGATTTGAAGTGTAGATTTTCCTGCGATATCCGCTGCGAGTTGGTGTGTTGCTCATAGCTCGACATGCTGAGATCAAGGTTCCTTGTGGAAAGGAAAAACTCTTGTTTGACTTCTACCTGGCCTTATCTCGATTGTTGATCCAGTTTATCCTGCCGTGCCAATTTTGCATATGATCTAGACATCCGATACAGTAGCTGAACAAGAATTTGAAGATTCGACTTGTCCAAAGTTGACTCGGAATCTGGATCAAACTTGCCCCCGAAGGAATGGCCACAGTCAAACAATACCCATTCATACCAAAACCACCCCCACTGTGGAGCACAAATGTTCCAAAAATTGCCTGCCATAAAAAAAGAGAATCACTTGAGTGACGTGTCCGAAACATCTCGCAACTCTGCTGTTCCCTGCGGCAACAACATCAAGATAGTCATTTGTTGTGTGTTCAGAGCAAATAATACTTTTCCTGCCACAATTCGCGCATTTTGAAAATACATAAGAAAACGAACGAACCCAGGTAGAAAGGGCAATGAGAGTAACTTAATGTGTCACAATGGCCAAGTCATTCGCTGCCGTGTTGCCCTGCTGCTGGGGGTGGTGTTGACTGCAGTCCTTGTTTGGTTCATGTCAGTGGAGGCGAGGGGTTGAGAGTCATACACACCAAATTTCTTGTCAGGTCTGACAAGGCATGCTGAACAAACCTTTTCGGGGTGTGTATAGAATGGGAGCGAATGAATGATAGGGTACCACTGCCTGATTGATTTTGAAGTTTCACTGTAGTCATTTCGGAATGCAGCCAATAAAGGGGGAAGTCACTCATCCACCCCTCACTCCGTGACGGACCGTCCCCTCTCACCCATCTCAAGAAGAATTGCAGTGCAACAATTGTTCGCGTTCCTCATTGCAGAGCTGCTGGACGCATTGCTGTACAGAAACGGTTCTGCGGCCGGGAGCGATGACGAAAACTCCGGGGCGGCGGGCAGTGAGTCGTCCACGGCAAATGGGCACACCCCGGGTGCAGCAGCCGCGTCGAACGGTGAACATGTCCGTAACCGACACAAACACACCTCCACCAGCACCGCCACCGACAAGCACTACACACCCGAACAAGTAGAGGCTGTCAAACGGTGAGTTGTGCCACTTGTTACGAGAATTTGTGGCACCTGTTCTCCCAGGGGAGTTGACAAATTACCGACTTTGGAAATGTTTTATCGATGAGGGACGAGTCTTCAAGACAAAAAGTGTCAGTTGCCGAAATCAATCGCTCCATCCGATTGGAGCCATGGCGAAAGAAGTAAAAGTGTCTCAAACAGACCGCGTCAACAGTCCTGTGGCCTGAAGGAGCTCTGGGTGCCAAAAATAACTCTTGATTAATACTAATCCTGAATACTCTCAGGTGGAGAAAAAAGATCGGGTTGGCAACCGGTTGGTCGCCTCGATAACTTTGCGGTTAGGCTTTTAATTTGCGACATCTTTCGTCTGTTTTCAGGATAAGGAAATGCAAAGATTACTATGAAATACTTGGAGTGGCCAAAGACTGCAGTGAAGATGAATTGAAAAAGTCTTACAGGAAGTTGGCTCTAAAATTTCACCCAGACAAGAATCACGCACCCGGTGCCTCCGAAGCTTTCAAAGGTACGCGAAACAATTTCGTTCAGAAAAGAAAGTATACACGAGGAAACCTGCATTTTGGCTGTGCCTGTACAGCAGAATGTAGCCTAGACCTGGTGGGATTGTTGTTGGCACAGACGTCTTCTTTCTGCCCGCCTCTTCACTGATTGATGGTTCCATTTCCCAAGAACTTTTCTTCGAGGGACGCTTGTAAGCCAGCACTTTTGTTGCAAATTGCATGCATTTGTTGGTGCGATGGAAAAAACAAAGGCGCTTATCAGCGTCGAAGCCGCTTGAGCAAGCAAGTCCGACATTCAAAAAAAAAATGGCCTGGTCTCTGACAAGTGTTCCAAATGGCATAAAGCGTCCAGAAATGCAAGCAAACGAGCAGCGGCTAAATAAAGTTTAAAAAAATAATTCTGATTGATCTCAGACGACATTTCTCACTTGCTTGTTCGGTTGCAGCCATTGGAAACGCGTACAGTGTACTGAGTGACCCGTCCAAGAGACAGCGGTACGACCAGTTCGGTGCGGAGGAGGACCGGCCGCAGCGACACCACTCACACTCGGGTTTCTACGAGTACGACTACACCAGAGGCTTCGAAGGTAACCACTGTCCACTGTCCGTAAAAGCTAAATTCTGCTCCATCTTTGCAACATGGGACTGCAGAGTGAACCAAAAAACACAAACAAGGGAGAGAAACAAGAAGCAGTGCGTCTACTCTGTGGGTGCGACGCCATTCATGACAATTCATGGTTAATTCCCAGCCCCCCCCCCTACATACACACGCTGGCCTGCCTGCGTTGTCAAATCACTAAAGTGCGACTCCCTAACGGGACGTTGCACAAAAACAACACATCTGCTGCTTATGTGCGAAATAACTTTGGAAAACATTATTCCATGTCGTGTCACCCTTGAATGGACAGTCATAGCCACACGTTGAATTGTGGGAGTTGTGGAGCTCTGTTGTGTCACACAGGAATCGACGACCCAATCGAAACAAAGCAACGCAGTGATAATTTCAGGAAGTTCCTGTCTGTTGCAGGTGATATATCAGCGGAAGAACTTTTCAACATGTTCTTCGGGGGTGCTTTCCCAACCGGTAAGTGGGCTGTGTTGCTCAATTCACGCAAATCTTTCTCACAGATCGGATTGCCAAGTATTGTCAGTGAATGCCATGTTTGATTTGATTCAAACACTCTTGCCTTGTGAGATATCACCTTTTTGGGTGGCTGGCAGGGGTTGGCTGACCACGACAACCAGAAGGCAATTTCCTACACGGGGGCCAGGGGCGATCCAAGGCCTTGTTCAAGCTGAAAACACTAGCGCTGCACATACCTTTTGCGCCTAAACGTTCACAGATAAAAGAAACAAGG
>JAAUYG010096369.1_pt1 | contig 12065 bp, 4 predicted proteins | sample 7278091 | NCBI WGS metagenome assembly JAAUYG01 (sample SAMN14350201, study PRJNA611818) | marine sediment metagenome | isolation source: surface marine sediment (0.6m) | place: French Polynesia: Moorea | collected 2018-08 | reverse complement strand
TCATTTCCGGTGGTCCGATTTTGGTAGACTTTCAGTATGTTATTATGCAGATATTTTAGTACAGGAAACCGTTGAGAAACCTTTTGTAGCAATTTTTTTAGGGTAAGGTGGTATTTTTTCATAAATGCAGCCGCCTAATAAGGAAGTTGTAAGGAAGACACTGACTGCACTAGTGCTACTCGTCGGTTTTCAAACAATTGCGTCGTTTCTGGTAGAATATGAACATGTAAATATAAGTATACAAACACACGACAGACTTACGGATTACGTGCATGTATGGTTGTTGACAAAAATGTGTCCCAAACATGCAGTCCTGCGCCACGCAGCATATCTGCTTAAGGATCCTGGAAATGCCGGAATCCATTTTACATTGGCCGACAACTGAGCATCTGGCATTATCCAGGTTTCTTAGAACTTGCTGCTTTCGGAGTAATCCAGGATTACGCCTGTTTCTTCCGGAGAATCCTGATGCTAGTGACGATGCTAGACTGTGTCCCCAGGTCCAATGTCACCCGTTCCACATCTCAGATAAACTGCTGTTAGCTCGTGACCCATCGATCTGTAACAGAGCAGGGGTCTTCTTGAAAATACTTAAGTCTAGGTTTTGCCTTAAGTCACCAATCTGGGTAGTGCTATTGCCTAGGAATTTAACTTAAGTCTTAATTTATACTTAAGTGTCCCCAACATCAGACACTACCATACAGTTTAAGAACTATGAATGACTATCCGGTGTTAAAGGTCCGCACAAACAGGGTTGGCAAACTCTTTTATTCCATGAGATTTATGCAACGCTCAGTGATTTTACAGTATGCTATTGTGCCATTAAAGTGAGAGTGAGGTTTTGTAAATGCCTTTGTGTGACCGTTGTATGTGAATGTAAATCCAATCTTGCGACTGCCAACAATAAAATCAAACTCTTATCTTGTCTTAAAAAATCTTTTCGAGATATCCAGACCCGACCACTCCCACGAACCAATATAATTATACATTTACTGTACTGTAAACATACAAATGTACCATAAAAGTATTGTATTATGACATCCGTTCTCAACAGATCACCGAAAGGAGGCCTGTTGCTATTGAGAAAATCCCATCCCTCAGTTAAAACTGAGACATTGGCCACCTGTCCGGTCAGTAATACTCAACCTAGGTGTTGCGGCCACTGAGTTTAAATACCCCTTGTAGCTATACCAATGCGAAGATACATGTCAAGCTACGCAAAATATCCATTGGGATTAGCATGATTAAGATGACAAGAGCGGCTAAATGTCCACGTTCCCTGAGTTCTGTATCGGGTCTCACTCCATCGCTTCCTCTTACCTCGGTCACACTCTGTGTCTGTGACTCCCTCTGTCAGCCCCCACCGGGTCACTCACACGGGGGCCACTGTTAGGCTGAGGTCGGCCACTCTATGGTAACTACCACGTGACATCGTGCGCTGTTAAATGGAACATCTCAAGTTCAAAAGCAAACTTAAGCAAGGGAAAAAGCATGATTAAGTTTCGAAAGTAGGCGTTTTACTGATATAAGGTTTTACAAAAACCGGGCCCTGTGAGGAATGAAGGATAGCAATCTGGGGCAGTCACGTTTGTTATACAGTTTCCCCACCCCCCTCCCACCCAGCCAAAGCCACCGAACTGCCCACGCTAAGCAGTGCTAAGGTAACGGGGTTCGGTCACATAAAAGCACCCGGAGATTAAGTCGTCACCCGGCCACGGCAGCTAAGCCACGGTACTTTTAAACAGGTGTTATTGAATTTCACACAAAACATCAAATTTGTTGTAAATACTAAAAAGTGCTTATATATTTATATTTTTATCTTGAAAAGTTATTGAATAAGTTCACCACTGTACCCGCCGGAGGGACGAACTTGTGAGCCGCTCCTGCCAGTTCATCCATGCACAATTAATCCCACAACCCGATCACATATACTGGTATACATGTACCTACATGTGTACTGCCGCACTTTAGGCACGCAGAGTCCAGGTTTAAACCATTATATTACACATTAAGACACTTTCGCCAGGGCACCTCCTTCGTGTTCCCGCTTACGTTACTTTGGGTAAACATTTCGTCATACACTCCTGACATAGGATAAAACATGGTCCTGTCACCGTGCAGTTATAGAAATGTACGCTGACCCCTACTGGTAAAGAATACGGAATTATTCCAGTATATAAAAATTTCGATAATTGTGTCAAATTAGAAAACAGTAAATGGTACATTTTGTTTGTGAAATAGCAAGTTTATAGGTTACACACAACTTCGAAAGACACGTGTTTGGTTTTATGAACCAGAGACTCTGCACGAGGCAGCGAGGTGGTGGGTGGGGTTGGAGGGTGGGGAAAAACTGTCCTCGGATCTGATTGGGACAGTTCCAGACTAACGACATCAGTAGATCATCTAGGAGATCAATGATGTCACGCCAGGCACAGAAAGGAACTGTCACGACAGATGTATAATGTGACAAGAGGAACATTAAATGGCCTCATGTTTTCTGAACAGGTCACGGACAAAAAAGAATAATATTATAATATCTTGACCCGGTGGCAGTAAATCATTATAACTTATCCGGTCGATTTCCGAAAGGCCAAGAACCGATCGGTGATTGGCAGAAAGTCTTTTTGATTCTGGCCAATGAGAGTACGCCTGTCTCGTTGTTGAAAACAACAGCGGTAGCAACACCAAGGTCGAGGTCACCCGGTTATTGTTGTTCTTTTCCACAATAACCAAAGAAACGTATTCTATGTTTTTTATGAAGTTTTGGAAACTCAATCCATGTTTTAAGTATGAATATTTGTATTGGTAATTGGGCAGCTTATCACTGTTTTGATTGATGAGACAGGCTTACTTCCAATTTCTGATTGGCTGATCTTTCCTTCGGTTTTCATTCTTGTTTTGTTGTTTTTGTTCTTTAGACACAACCAGAGAACAAAATATCACCAACAAGTTATTAATTATGATGTATGTTATGCTACCGAGGTCCAAATATTAAACTACCCACACCTTGTGTGTGGTTCAGCAGCAAAATTTAAAAAGCTGCTGCTATGGGTGTGGCAGGCTTGAATGGGCACTTGGATTACTGGCGATGTGCAAACTTTGTACGTTGGGTGCTTTAGTTTTTTATAAATAGTCAGTTTTTAAATGCAGATATGTTACCCAAGTTTAGCGGTTACTAACACAATATTCTATGTTTAGTTTCAATTGTGGATGTTGAGTCTTTTTATGGGTCCAACATTTGGTTTTCGCTCTCAGAGAAAATAGGTTCCAGTGCCGAACTTGTTTTCGGACTAAATCTTCACCTAGGCGAGTTGTTTATTATTAACGCTAACCCTTCCTCGTGTCAAGCCGGCATTTAGGACATACGGAATATGCAAATAGGGTGTTCGTGGCGAGTTATTGTTTCCATAGACTGGGGAAAACTCTAAGATTGATGAGCCACCCAGTCTTGCTATCGGCCTTCTCGAGAGCGCCATAAATCTCAGCGATCGAGATTCGCCTTTCAATGCCACCAGAACACTCTGCAATCGATGCTGCCCCTCAGTGATTTTCCCGCCGGGGAGGTCTTTGTGTTGGAATCCGGCGCGGATAAAGGTGATGCAACTCCTGTTCCCTGGAGCGGGGATGGAATCGATGCAGTCCGTCCCCCGTACGGTATTAATAAGCAGTCGCGGTCTTATTTGTAGCCGCAGGTCCCATTGTGTAGCTGATCAGGCCGTCTGAAGTCTACTGACAGCAGCAGATTAAAGATGACTCCTACAGGTCGACAGGTCTTTTAGAAAGCACGAAAACTTTGGGCAGACGACCGTTATTCCCAGATGAAAGGCGATACACAGCAAAGAAGTCTAGTGACGTAAAGGCCAGCGAGAAATTTACATCACAATGCCCTCGTTAAATCATTTTGGTCCGAAGACAGTTCCACGGACCGTGGTCGATGGCTTTCCTGGCAGGTACAGGGGGCCACCATTAGCAGAATATTGACGTCACAAAGATTTGTGATTGGCAGGCAGTTTTCTTATGTCACCTAATCAGACCAACCATACAACCATCGTCCCGTCACATGCCTAATTTACTTACATCATCATAAACATCATCATCTGCATAAAATGGTAGCGAAACGGTACCACAGCCAACTTAGCTCAATTGCACATTTGCAAAAATAGGATGGAGACCGGTCTAAGCTTGGCATTTCACCCGAAAAATTGTAGAAGCAAGACGTTCGTGGTCTTGATAATTTCAGGAAGAACTATGTATCCTGATAGTTTCCTATATCCTGAAAGACAAACAAGTTTTGCGGAAACACTATTGAAACTCTTCGGACACACCACAATGTCGTGGAGCGATAATGCGAGGATTTCAATTACATTTTCGGTGTTAAATTAGGGTGTAGCCGTGTCAAAATGTGAGGGAAGTCAAAGAGTTGTGCCTACGAGAAATAGCACACATTGTATAAAACACCTTGACACAGTTGTGATCAAACAAGGAAGCTTTGTAAAAATAAATGGTACACAAATAAAGGTGGTGTAACTGCGAGCCACTTGTGCGATCTCACACATATATGTGAGTTAAGCGTACACTGAACAGCAATAATGATATTAGTTTTCTCTACCGATATATACACGTAACAGACACGTGATTGCATGTGACTTCAAGACATCGAGATCTCACAGTCTGGATCACGGTTGAATGGGAACGATGTTAAATGGAGCGTGACGCCTCCAGTTAACATTTATGGGTCCTGTCACTTCTGTTTAATGCCTCAGTACATCGAGCCGCCCTCTCGATAACAATAAAGAAATTTTTCTTCCTCTACATGTCCCCACGGCATTTATGGGCGCTTCAAGTGGCATACACACAGGTTAGGACAAGGGACGGGTGTTAATGAAGTGCCGCCGTGATTTTGGGGCCTGTCAAGGGGGAAAGGGATAGGCAGACAATAGCACTGACAGAGACGCTGCGGTGTAATATAGGACTACCGCTTCAGCTCACTGGTGATATGTGTGCATCCGGAACTCTTCTCTACAAATCTCCAAGACTGAGGGCTCCGTGGTTGACATGCTTCAAAACAGAACTGCTTACATGAATCTAAAGCCATATTTATCATATAACTTCAGGGGTGCATAAAAACTGTCGGTGGCCTTTCGAGATATGCTTTTAGTTACATGACATAAGTTACATTTTTTATACAAGATGTATACTGTTAATTACTGAAATGTAGCAGGCCAATATATAAGTATGCAATTGAATTGTTCGTTCAAGATTTTAAATTAATTTACGAAAACTTATACTTACAACAATATTGTTATGGACACCATTTCAGTGGAAGTAAATTATAATTTTTTCTGCTGTAGCGTGAATGAATCTGATAGATAACATAAACACTATAAAGTAAAGTTGCCTAGTACGTATAGTCTGAAGTTTGCCCCTATAATAATAGTTAATCTGTTTTTATTAACCTTCCCAACTTCTTATTGCAGATCATTTAATAATAGTACATTTTAAAAGAGGGCAACTTGAAAATAGTTCCTATACTTCTCGACATGTACATTTGCCGAGGGGACCGATTCTCCAGACAAGTCTGAGCTACGGCAATGAGCAAACAAGAAGGGCACCCAGATAGTGATGCTGCACCTGATCAATGCGGGGTTTCTGCGATTTTGGCGCTCAGTGTAGCAATGGGCTACACCGCGGCACCGTGCGGTATATTTTGGCCCAATGCAGCAATGGGTGAAAAAGGTGGGTGTATAACCCAACATGCGCGAATACACACCGCCACAACAGCATCAGTCACCAGCCGTCGATACAGGCCAGTAGGTGGCGTAATTGGGCGTATGTGTTACATCTCATTGTGACTCTTCCGTTAAAGCACGTTTTCTTAGCAGTGGGTTCGACTCCCTAAAAGTCACATTTTAACCAAGTTCTGTCCCCCATTGGGGCAATCAATATCACGAGGTGGCACGGTATACCGTGGTCCATTGCTCCACTGAGCACCAGTATCGCAGAAACCTAATGCCCCACTGAACGGAAAAGTTAGATCGGCTGCAAACAAATATTCGGATATTTAGATTTGAGATCTATTGAGGGACAGTTTGTTAGCTTGACTGAGAAAAAGGCTTGTACTGGAAGCCGGGGGTAACGTTAATAGGAAGGCTACATGTATATGTAAAAATAAAGACTCGGGTATTAAGATTCAAGGAAAGAAGAATGCAGAAGTTTGTTTCAAATGAACACTAACGTTAGTTGGAGTGCTCCGTGTATTTGCAGCTACTTTTTGCCAACCTATCAATTCTACAGAAATATTATGTTATAGACAGCTAAGTACACAATTACGTGCAAAAGTTTATACCTTTAAGGATATACGACCGAAGCTGAATATAGCTTGCGTTCTCTGCTTTATAGGAAAGTCCGGTGCCATATTTTGTGACAAAGACATGGTGCCGGGAAATTACGATGCTATTAACATGATTGAGTATTTCATCGCAAGATTGGTGTGTTTTAAATATGCCCATGCATAAAGATTACCAACAATGGGATTGTACATTTTAAAAATGGTACTATAAAATCCTTGTTTCACGATTTCATGGTACCAATTCGAACCAAAAAACAGCGGATGTCCCGTCGAGTTTAACTTCTACTTCCATTTCATGATTTACAACAGACTATTTGGGTTATCCTGTACTCGGCACGATAGGAAGAAAGGGGAACCGAATACATGTTCTCTGATATTTAAAAATTGGTCTCAGATTGTGATAAGTTTAAGAAACCAACGGATCATTAGTGCTTTAGGGATACTCAAATTGACTTTGCAGTTTGAGTGGGGTTATGTCACTACATGTATGTTAAACGAATAAAAAAAAACAACTGAAACCACCCCATTTTTCCCGATTTATGTGGCAAAATCATATGAATACCATAATGTTTGGTCTTGAAGATCTAAAAAGGGAAGCTGTAAGAGGTGATTAAATGTATATACACTGACATTCCCTGTTGGTATACTGTTGTTATATGTTTATGTGTTTCGGTGTTTTTAGTTGAGATAGTTAAGATAAGCTAAGATAATTAAGACACTTTTAGCATCTATTCATATACCGGGTATTACTTATGTAATCTGTATGATCATGTACAAATATTTCAATGTTGATTGATTTCGCATGCACGAAGTGGTGGCCAGATGTATCGTGAAACACCAACTTACAAGATAGGTACTTAGGAATCTAACTTTATGGGAGTATACTCTTATTACATTGTTTTTGTTACTTGTGATGTTGTAGACGAGAGATTTCTGTTACATACTGTATTCTAAGTATTAGATCAATCTTTTTTAAATAAAGAAACTTAGCTTATGGCAATTGTATGGGAATTTCATGATATGTGTAAATTACATGTATACTATGCAAGGTGTTACGATTAAACACTTTCCGTGCCTCCCCTGGCTGAATGATGTACTTGTAAGAACAACGTAAATGCAAAAACAAGTAACTTACGTAGACAAGCAACTTGAATAACTTCAAAGGGAGGTAGGATAAGAACACATTGAATGCACTTCCTACTATGATGGAATCAAAGAGTACAAGCTAGTACACGCATGTGTGTAAGTGTCTGATCTACACATGTTTATTCATCTCTCAAAGAGATCAGCAAGAACTGTGCATTTACATAAATGTACATGTGCATAATCTTCTGCTAAACATGCCAAGTTTACGTACTACTGTGCTGATTGGGAGTTTGAAACATCCACTGCGCTTTTAAATACTTCTTTACAAATGTGTATACAAGAAGCCAGCCACATCAAAATGAAGTGGAGTAAGACAAATCCAAACCAAGCAACGATATTACCTTATCTGTTTATTTTTGTTTATTTATTTATTTATTTAAGAACATATTTAGACAGGCTGGAGTCGAATGCAATAAAGTGTTTTCCGCCGGAGCCCCCTCTGTTACGAGGAGTTTGAATCAATATTTACAGTAGCTGAAACAAATAATAAACCCACAGTTGTATGAAAGACCCTAGTGTACCCAACGCCAGAGAAAGTTTATCCCTAGAAATGTTCCAGATAATACTTGGTAATCTGCAAAGGCTGAATAATGGACTTATCACATTTTTTGACTACATAAATCCCCATACTCACAGCACATTAGGCCTAAACAAATTTGTAAAAAAGTGACTTGACACAGAGTTACAACCAAGACACAAGAGCCATGCAAGTGACATCGACACCAATGGATAACGAAAATATTGCGGCATTGTCTTGTCTTCTAACGTCACCCATGTTAAGCGCGATGTAGGGTTATTTTTCGTTATGGAAAAGCCTATATTAATCACAGGGAGTATAGTATTGGAATGTGATACGTACATTGAGGAATACTTAACGCATGTTCTCTGATCACTTTTCCTCACTTTCTTACCCTTTGGTAGCTTTATCTGAAAACACAAAAATTGACTTTTTACATAACATTATTTCACACGAAAAGAATATTTTCGATCAATTTAGCCAGAACTACATGCAAACCATCTAATGTAAATCATCTCATAGACATATGCGCTAATGAAAATAAATAAAATATCCTGCAATAAAATCGGCCAAGAACCTGGGTTAGTAAGGAAGCGTGTTTTGAAATATTTATCGGCTATAGACAAGATTTACACCTAACTACATATAAGCAATACGGGAATATAAATTAATATATGAAACATCTTAAACACACCGACTTTGCCAAAAGTACTGAAAACCTACAAAAATACAGACAAATCTAGAATGGTCTAATTCCGTTTGTCTTAAAGGGTACAGAAAAAATAGCAGCACCAATAATTTATAGATAGAACAAAAGCACAATAACAGCACCAGAATCCATCTCAACTGATCTGAAATAAGTTGACGATACAAATGTATAGAAAAAATACCAACTCTCCTAAATGTCAATAGACTTCCAGCAGACTACACATGTATGTAGATTGCCTACCTTACAAAAGTCGAGTGCAACTGCTAATTACAATAACAAATAGCAGCATATGAATGTAGGCAAGTAACACCCTTGTTGATAAACACCTACTCTTTGGGCAAGTGCCTAGCTCACTGAAAATTGCAGAAGTAATCCAAATATACAAGTTGCCAAATATTCAACATCAGGTCCACGTCTTTGGCTTCCAATGCAGCCAAAGGTATTGTAAAATGTGCTAATACAAGTGCACTTTTTCTATATAAGCTTTTATGCTACATCAATCTGGCTTGCATAACAAAAACAAAAAAAAACTACAACAGATGCAATGACAAAATTCACAAAATTATGCAAGTAATGAACAGCTGAGAATATAGAATGGTACTGACCAAAGCACGTTACATTTCATTCCAGGCAACATAGCAACATAAGTGAGAAGCTTTCTACCAACTTATATAACACCCACTGAGAGCATTCATGACTCTTTAACAGGATCTTTACCTAACCTTGTCGAAATTATTGAGATGAGCCACCAAGTTCATTGACAATTTAAACTGTATCAAATAATGTTACAATAAGGACATCGCGCAAGTACCAGATGTACTTGGTTGTACTAAATTATGTCTTATAACAAAGGCAAATAATTGTAACAAATAATTATATAGACTTGATTTGTCAATGCTCGCTGTCTTGGCTTGGTAGAAACATTGTAACCCGACAGTTTTCACACTGTGCAAATAATGTCTTATACCTAACTTTTGTGCGCTCGTAAGATAATCTGATATTCAAAAGACATTCTAGGTCAAATTAGAACAGACAGCTGCATCTGCTTCTTTACATCTTTGCAAATGCATTTCACTGGTTGGCTACAAGCTAATCGAAATTGGGTTTTAATCATGGACTTTGTTTATTACATGAAATAAAAATCTATGAAGATATATTTTGTTTAAGTGGGTGTATTTGTAGACTAAAGACACATATTTACCTCTCAACATTGCAAGTAGCTATACAGGGATGGCAAAGTTTTACACATATCTTGATGATCCTGTTCTATCCACAGAAATCGATTTCAACAACAATCATCATACATGTTTCTTGTTTTTAAGGCACTGATATTTGGGCCGTATTTAAATCCCATATTTATAAAAGGATTTGTGTGCCATTTTCAGCAAGGGGATCTCCTGTTTCATCTATGCACTAGGTTTCTGAAGCACCAGCTACATTATGGTTTCCATTTCAAGAACAACAACAACAAAATATATCCTTCAGACATTGTTGGATATTGGACGCTGTTGTCTCTGGAATTTTAGCTGGACCGCCTGGCAGTCCTTGCATGTCATTTATCAGTTCACGCCTCTGCATGTGAAAGAACTCCTCTGGCTGTTTTCCTAATTCCACGGCCACTACATTGCAGTTGAAATATTTGTTGATGCTCTTACCTAGATGGCCCAAGCTAGAACCATGATGTACCTCTGACCTGAGGTCAACCTCGCGAAAAGGCGAATGTTCATAATGACTCACTAATGCCACGACCCCACGGGTCTTGAAAACACGCTTGAATTTTTTCTGAAAGGCAAAAAAATACCAAATCGTGTACAGTGAGGGGTCATGTATCATTTACAAGGATGTGCATTCTAAAACGAAGTCACTGAGTTCGACTAAAACTTCCTAGATGTTCAACAACACTAATTGCCCACCACGCGAGGGGTATAAAATTTACTATTGTATGGGTAAGCGAACGCATTAGTGGGTGAGTGAGAGAGGTACATGTAGCAAGTGGGTCCGGGTTGAGTGAATAGGCAGCCAGAGATTGGTGTGGGTGGAGAACTGAGTAGCCAAGGGAACAATCGCAAGAGCAAACGAATGATTGAGTGAATGAACAAATGTGTGAGCGAATGGATTGCATAACGAGCGAATGAGTGAGCGAACGAGTGAGAAAATAATAGAATGAGAGAGTACGAGAATGAATAAAGAGAGAGTGAGTGGGTGAGCAAATGGGGTGGCTACTGAGTTGGTGGAGAAATAATGCAGACTGGTGAGTAAGTAACTGAGTAATTGATCAAGGGGGGAAGTGAGTACATGAGTGAGCAGACATGTCTACAGGAACAAAAGGAGTGGGTGATGTCGTTGGAGGATCTTACTTCAACACAGGAATAAAATTACATGTATGCAGATGAAAGCCAGAGTGGCCGAAAGATGGACAGCCCTAGCCCTCCTGTCAGGTGTAAGCGGCATTATATTCGGGAACCAAATATATCAATTCTGGAAAACGTGAAGTTTTCTGGATTGAAGGACAGTCTGTGATGACAGTAGACATTTTATCTTTAATTGTTTTGGAACACAGGCGTTTAAGTATTGACGTCCATCCAGTATGGGACATGGGAGAGAAAAATTCAACAATATTTAATAACAGAATTTAATTGCTGAAAACCTGCAAAGAAACCGAATAACTCCCAAAATAACCTTGGCGTGTATATCCATGGTTAAAATACCAATTGTGCATTTTTTATAAACCCTGCGATACACAATATTTCAATTCATTCGACAATCATTCCTTGAGAGCCATGCAAATGAAACTGTTTTTACCTTTATGAAATTCTTCAAGAGTAATTGTCAGAAACTGAAACCTAGTTTGGATCATCATAAAGAAGCAACGGGTAAAGGTTTCATTAAATGAACCAATAACTGAGCATGTCGCAAAATTTCAATTTCAGAAAATGTGCAAAGTGTACAGCACATAGCAAAATAATCTTGGGAAATCCACGCTCAAAAAGTACCACAAGGGCATGTGTATTTAGCATCCTATCCCAAATATGAAGTCAGTTTCCATGTTACTCTACGATAATTCCCAATTAACTTTTTCCCTTGATCTACTTGGTACATAGTAATTTTTACCATGAAATGAGTAAACAAGAAGCCCAGGGGCTTGGCGCTCTGCTTGACAAGATGGAAAACAATGACCACATAAACTGGATAACAAAGAAATCTAGATGTATCTTTCACTCTAAAAAACTGCCGTTTTCGAGACACAAATCAGAAATACACCGAATGCCCCCAGAATGAACTTAACCACTTAAGTGTCAAAAGTACGCTGTGTACACTGAATACTCACCCCCGAGGCCCAAATT
>JAAUYG010054205.1_pt1 | contig 12065 bp, 8 predicted proteins | sample 7278091 | NCBI WGS metagenome assembly JAAUYG01 (sample SAMN14350201, study PRJNA611818) | marine sediment metagenome | isolation source: surface marine sediment (0.6m) | place: French Polynesia: Moorea | collected 2018-08 | reverse complement strand
TATCCATACTTGGCTTCCATATAAAGCGATGGGTTTTATTAACTTGTCGAAGAGCTTAAGACACAGGTTTACGTTTTGAATGTTGCTGGAGTAAAGAGATCTAAACATACCCGGGCACGCGTGAAACCCTGCTTCTTAGGCCTGGTGGGTAACACAGCAATCTCATTTCCTCTAGCAATATAACTCCGTGGTCCAGACGTCACGGGACGGGACCAATTATTGAGATATTACATAAAACAGGATGCAATATATTGCTTTATATAAGTCATGTGAAAAGTAAAAATATAAGCTGTCTTTAAGTACTTTGTGTCATGCTTGACACGTTCAATTATTGGGTATTATTGACATCGCCAACACCATGCAGCGGTTTGATTCACCCAGGACCCTAAACCCGCTCATTTGATGCCCAGTATGACTTCCTGGTATATTCAACACTATTTCAGAGTTTAGATGTTATACATATGTGAAATTCAGGCTCTAAATCTTATTGTGCCAACCATAATGATGAATTGGCTGATAGGTATTCAATTCATATCCCCATGCAATTTTTATGAAATTTATTTTTTTAAAATGTACTTCAGGAAGTCTTCCGTGTGTAGGATATCACTCTAAATTGTAACTTCTTACATTATTGAGATCATGTACGCTTCTGTATCATACATATGTATGAAAGATTTTTAAAAAAAAAAATGCAAGTAGCCACTTAACATACGTTGATATCTTAGCGTGTCAGCATAAGGCAGCATGATGGAAAGAACATATAGCTGATCCTGGTTGGCCTTGTTCTGAGATATACGTGTCTAAAAGACGCCCTGTGTCCCAAATTATTTGTCCGACTGTCCTGAATTGTTACAGAAACGTGATGTTAGAGCTTTCCCGGGTAACATTACGAGGACATGTTTAACAACTGCCAACTCTGCCACATTCTGACCTGTAATCGCCATGTGTCCACATTAACTGTGCGTAAGCGATGCTGTGGTTGACGACGATTACTCTAGCACAGAAGCGTGTCAAACTGGATAGTTGAGAGATTTATTTTACGAAAGAAACCACGTTTATCTCCAGTTAGAAATGTGCCGTATGATATCAGAGACTGTGACATGTAAAATTGACCCAAGACAAGCACTAGACAGTATTGTAGATGTCAGCCATTCCACGGTCCCCAAACTGTATAATTTATAAGCTTTTAACTTTTACCATCAATACCTTTTTAGCATCCGTATACATCGGTATTTTATGTGTTTTAATAGTGCGCATTTTGACGCCACAAATTCGTGACATGAATAGTCGGTTTCATTCGGACTCTAACTACCCTTGGTCATGTGACTGCCCTTGGCCACATTGCGTCAGTATGAAAGCTCAACCAATCATGAGGTGTTGCCGTTTTCCCGCCCTTTCGCGTTTTTCCGTTACCCTTCGGAAATGTCCCAAAGTAGTCCCATTTACAAATTTGTAAAGGTTTTTGTGCACATTTACATCTATTATGCCAATCCAACTTAACATACGTGGTTGCTGTGAATAAAGATCTCATCGATCCCTAGCTTCTTATTTGTTATAGATCAATGTTTTACACTGAAATAGAAAAAAAATAGAGACAAAGATTCGCCACCCCCACCACCGTTACTTTCTGTCTGCTATCTTATCCGGCCATTTTATTTCTTTTTTTTTTTTTCATAGCTTTGAGTGTCTTTGTTCCACTGCAACAGTGTCCAAGGAATCCTGCCACAACGACCAATCAAATCTCGCCCGTGATAGAAACTTGCTAGAGTCCCCTGTAGGGAGGCGACCCCGGCCCTGACTGACTCCAGCCGGCCAGTATTGACACTACGGCCAGTCACCGTAACGGCACATTGTGTCAACATTGTCAACAGGTGGACACAATGAGGATTGTCGACCATCACGTGCTGTCACGACTGGGGATGACTAGTGGATTACTGGCGGGGAGTGGAGGTGGGAATGCGCGGGGAGGGGGTGGTGACTCCACAATAAAACATTTCTATGCAAGATATTTTTACTCTTGTACATGTACGGTGCCTTGTATGTGCCATCATTGTTTCTTATTTTTAAATAATATGAAATATATTACGTTTAAAGTAGCTGTACGCCTGATAAATGTATTTACGCGAAGTAAGTATTTTTAACGTATAATTGATCTTTATAACGCGTAAAAACAAGTCTTTACACGTACATGTACGAATATTTAGTATTGTTTAAAACAATAAAAACCCATGGCACATGGAGCCCACCGTGAATATGCGAAGGAAGTATATGTCCTACCATACTGGTGTTTGAAATGGTCAAATTATACAGACTCTATGTATAGGACATGTAACGGGTTGAATGTTCTAAAGTGCTACTTTTATGAAATTATTGTCAACAAGTTAGAATAACTTCAGATAATGTGTGTGTTATATTTTACTGTTGCTCTTTTTTGCTCCTAAATGCTTGCTTTCGTACCGCTCTATTTAGTCTTTCAGACACTCACTCACATACACACACACACACTCAGAGAGAGAGAGAGAGAGAGAGAGAGAGAGAGGCTATAGTCCAATATGTCACACACATACATCTACATATTGGTATTTATTTTCTTAACTGTCTCAATGAATATTCATGAAATTAGCATCCGTGCTAATGTTATTTGTTCTGTAAATCAGTACCGACATTAAATAAAGTTTTACTTACTTACTTACTTACTTACTTACTTACTTACTTACTTACTTACTTACTTAATAGTAACGACTTTTTCGCGTTTGTCACACGTACGTGGGGGGCAAAAACGCTTCCTCTACCCTTGTCAAGTTGTTGCAACCAAACCTTTTTATTATATAGGCTCCCATGGTGGTTGGGGATTTCAAAGTTTTTCATTATCATGAAACTTTTGCTGATTTGTATTTTCGTTTTGATAACCCTGCGGAAGAGAACCTTTCGAAACGCTACCCTTTCTACAGTCATAATGTATTGCAATCAAGTTCTTTCTGGAAGTTCCTAATATAGTGCTTCCCATAAAAGTGGTTGGGTATTTTTGAAGTTTTGATTTTGACCAAAGTTATTGAAAATGAAATTTTATTCAAGATCCAAGATCTAAAGAAAATAGAAAGGATACAGTTTCGAGCTTTAGAATACATGTACGTGATGCATGTACAACATCTTAAACAAATGATGATAGAAGTCTACAAGATATAGGCTACAATTGGATCGGCTTATATCGGAGAACTCTTAATAAGGTGGATCGTTGATATCATTTAAGGTGTGTCGTCTTTGCAGCAACCACTTTTTAACACCGTGGCTTACGGACGGTATTGTTTAGCCACCAAGGAACAAAGGAGTGGAATGTTTTAAATAATTGTGTTAAAGAATTTGCTGCATCTCTAAATAATTTTAAAATGTTAAGACATGGAGCGGTGGACAATGTAACTGTAGTTACTGTCATGTTTGTATTTTAGAAAGAATGACTGTATTTTATGTCATCCCCATAACTTCATGTGCACATGTCATCGTTGATCGTGCCCCCGGGATCGTGCCTTGTCAATAGTCCTGGACACTAATGCCGATTGTTTTACTGTATAATCCGACGTTAAATATTTTTTTAACTTATCCTACACGGTAAATACTGGCCGCTTTTGATCTTATAGACATGTCAAATCTTTGCGAGGTCATTTGGTGCACTTACCTCAAAATTGAACCGTAACGCAACCACACTTATCGTAGAGTGAAATAGCACCCGATGCGGAACTTAATTTCCGTACGATAGCTATTGTGCGAACAGAGATTTGCCGCACAATAGCCTATCGTGCTGTATTATAAAATGCCGTGCTCGAAGATTTGTCAAATTTTGACTTGTCGCATTCCTGGAAAAAGTGACATTGAAGGGTTTCGAGCCCATGCGCTTTTCCGTTAAAGAGAGGCGTTCTTTAACGGAAAAGGCGCACTGTGACAGAGTACCGAATTCAAGCACGCTGTTCACTGCGCCACGGCGGTAACTGCCAGCAGTTGTTTGTTTTGGTGGTGTGTATACCTGGATGTTGAGTTACGCGAGGATAACACTAGCCTGCACAATGGCTATTGTGCCGTCAATTTTCGCGCGCAGTATCTTATATTACAGGACGATAGGCTATTGTGCGGGAAATCTCTGTTCGCACAAGATCTATCGTATAGAAAGTTCCGCATCAGGTGTTCTGCTAGGCTAACTTTGTGATATTTTCACACACGGGCAGCATTTTGCTATTAAAGTTCAGCCAATTTCAAACTTTAAATGAGAGACGAATTATCCATCTCAGAGTGCCAGTCTCAAATCCAGGTACCGCCAGACGACATTTTTACCTCTGCTTGACTATGTCAGCAGAACTCATGAAATCAAACTTTGTTCGTCGTCCGTCCGTCTGTCCGCCCATGTCGCAATTATCTCTGAACCCAATGCATGGATTTCTTTCAAATTTTGGTTATACGTTCCTCTGGACAAAACGCTGAGACATTTGCTTAAATGTTTTATTTTTTTTTACGAATATTTTTCGTTTTCATTAGCATAGTACGATCACATGGGAGCAAAAATTTCAAAACGCTACTCCTCCTACAAATGGCAGCCGAAAGCTTTCAAACTTTCCCTAAATTTTCTTCCCAGTGGTCCTCACAAAAATACCTTTGGGATTTTTGAAATGTTTAAAATTGAATTTTAACGAGACTTTATTCATTTTTGTTAACATTGGGACCCAACGGAGTGAAAATTTGAAAACGCTACTCCTCCTACAAATTGCAGCCAAAAGTTTTCAAATTTGTCCTGAATTTTTCTGCCAATGGTCCTTACAAAAGTGCGTTGGGGATTTTTGAAATTTTGAGTTTCCGATTATTAACGATTTCTTTTCGAAACTTTCATATCCATCATTGTAGCCAGTCGAGAAATCAAAAACCTCGATTATCTGAAATTCGAGCGACCGTACAGCAAAACAGGTGGTTACTCGTAGTTACTAGTTCACCATATATACGGTCCCTTTGGCCTTTTAGCATTTAATGTGATTTTGGGGTTGTTCAGTGCACATGCGATTATTTGCAATTTGGGGCTAATGATAAGAGATAGGAGAAAACATTTTCAGTGGCCGTGAGAGTTAAGTGGTGAAAGTTGGACAAAGGTTTGCTGTATGTATCAATAGAAAACCATGTATGGCAAGTCCAATGACATCATCACATTTGACCTTAAGTGGCATTGAAAGGTCAAATTCAAGGTCACTCATTCACTATTGTACCCTATGGGGAAACCAAAAACCTCAATTATCAGGAAAACGGCTGGTCGCAGGGTGAAACAGAGTGAAATTTGGGCCTCAGGGGTGAGAATTCAGTAGACACAGGGCTCTTTTGACAATTAAGTGCATAAGGTCAGCATGGAGTCATTCGGCGCATGAGTCTCTAAGGGCATCGAATGTGTCATCTATCCAGGGTAGTGGATAGGCATCTTTGCGGTTACCTCGTTGACCTTCCGGTAATCCATGAAAAACCTAGTGGAGCCATCATTCTTGGTCACTAGCACCACACGGCTAGACCAACAACTTTGGCATGGGTCAATTATGCCTCTACCCAGCATCACTTGGACTTCAACTTGTTCCACATACTGCTTAGTGATAGAAGATGCCTGTGTTGCAAGCGTAACACATGAACACATCTTGGTATTCATAAAGGGTCGCTGCGAGTTCTGCTAGCCCTTCCATAAATGTCTGCAAGTAATGTACTAAGGCAGGTCCATAGGGTCCAGGCGCACGTACAGATGGTCAGATATGGTCGTAATAGGTAGCAGAGGTATTAGTTATTTAGTGCATTATAGACAGGTTGTTAGGTGCACATTGTATGGCTTTGACCAAGGACAAACGTCGGTCTTTCTGTACTATCGCAGATGTGTGTTTCTCCCTGCTCCTTCCACCAGTGCTAGCAGCCGCATGGATATCCAACGGCTCCATCTTCATCGGATTCCGAATCTCTTTCTGAGAGCTGTCGATCTACTGAAAGGTTCCCATGGCTTGTTTCAGGGAGGTAACTGGGTATACTTCCTGATCCAGCCCCCCTTCGTACAAATTACGCAGTTCATCCGACAGGTTCATCACTGACAGAGAGTGAGTCTTCCAGGCGGGTGCAACTAGGGACGATCCTATCACCAGACCATCCTCAGCATACTGCCAACTGTTGTCAGCAGGTTGAGCCATAGCGTGGGGTGTTCCAAAGTACTTAGTACCTTTAGTAGTCCTGCAACTGACCATGACTTCAGTTTGTGTTGGGAGCTCTATACCCCTAGCAACTTTCAGCTTGGCATTATTAGCCCTCATCTGTTCGGGGATACACTGTACTTCTTGTTCCCGATGGTGAAAAGCTGTTTACTCACAGACAAGTCACAGTTGTGGGCAGTGATAAAATTGGCACCGATGATGAAATTGAGCCTTTCTTTTCAAGCGCTAAACACAACAACATATTTGTACCTGCCATTCCCGATCCCCAGCTCCACTTCAGTATCTCATAGAGTGGGGACAGGGTTGACACCGATCCCTTCCAGTCAGGGCGTGTTATGCATCTGAGACCCAGTTTGCAGACCTGCTGTACCTTACGGTACAAAGGTCGCCCCATCATGGATACCGATGCACCTGTGTCAATCAGGGCTAGTGTTTGTACACCTTCTACCGTGACTGGTATCAGCCAGCACCCAGTGTGGCTGGCAGTTTCAACACTTGCATCACAATGCAGCAGGCCTGAATCAGATGAGAAAGGGTAGGCCTGTCTTCAGGTGTTTTATCTCGGTCCTTGGACACAGACTGAGAGAGAATTCTCCTTGATGATCCAGTGCTCTTAGGCGCAGGTGAGCTGGTTCTGCCCCCTTTGGTTTCAACTGGCTCCACCTCTAAGCTGATATGTTCATCAGAGCATCTGCCACAGGAGTCTATAGCTTTTCCTCTGTGACGAAGTCAGCCGTAGGGCCCACTGGGAAACCCCCACCTAGTTTAACGTCTGGGTGGTGGTGCTCTTTTCTTTGCCAGGCCGATTGTCTCAGGAAGAGTCCCTAGAGGTATCCCTTACCTGGACTGGCAGGACATGTATCCTATCTTATAGCTCCCTTCTGATGGGCAATCTTTCACAAAATGTCTAAACCCCTCGCACCAATAACATTGAGTGGGTTTGCATCGGCTGGAGACCATCCCTCAGCTGATGAAGAGCACCCACGCTTGCTGGCTCTAGATGGAGGGGCGAGACTGAGGCTTCATCTCCCTCTTGTCTGCACTACCGGGACCAGGAGTAGGTCATCTGCATCAACCACTCCGATTGCACTTATGCTCATGACCTAGCTGGGCTGATACTTCTTGTATAACTTGCTCAGTGTCAGTGGACTCAGCTGGCCCGTTTATGATAAACTGTGCCTGTTTGGCTTTTTTGTGAGTGAGGGTCATGTTGCTCCTCCTCGTGTACCACCTCCAATGATCGAGCAACACGCAGCACACACCCAATGCGCCGATGCCCACTTGCACGCTAAGCTCACGTCTCTCCATTCCAAACAGGAATTGGTCAACCACCAGCTCCTCTGCAGTGACTCTCAACAAAGGTATGGATATCCTCATTGTTGCGGTGTCTCAGGACCGGAAATGGGCCTTATAACTGGCTGTTAAGTCCCTTGGTTGAAAACGTTGAAGTAACAACGCTTTCAACTCTTTTCATGTACGACGGCTGAAATGGTACCCACTTTATATATTCGAGGGTGGTCCCACACAGATGGACATATACCTGGCGGTAAGTTTCGCGTCCATCCCAATGGCAAATCCACCAGTTCCTCGACGTGGTCAAAAAACGAGTCCAGTCGGTCATTGCCCCACCCTTGAAGGTCCTGCAATTTTGCTAGATGGGCCACAGGGTTAGGATGGTTAGGCACCAAGGCACTGTTGGTGTGCTGAGGGGCTGGTGTGGGCTGATGCTCCTGGGTGGCCCATTTTGGCAGCTCATATCAATCACTGGGGGATCGACGCTCACCACTGTGGCCATAAAGTGGTGGTGGAGGCCGAGAGCCCATCCCCCTTGGTAAGGGTTAAAATCCCGCCCCAACTCTGACACCCAGTCATATGGTGACTCCATGGATGCCTGGTATCTTGGCCTGGGAGCCATCTGTCGAGTTGCCCTTGGGCCCTCCAACTCAGCCTCCACGCCCCTGTCAGGCACACCACATGCGTTGGCAACGGTTGGTCTGGAATGACCAGACGCCAGTCATTGGGCCCTCTGCTTATGGCGAGCCCATGACCTGTCCATCGTCTCGACTGCTAGCTGAGTAGGCCGGATGACCCAGCCTGGATATAGGAGGTGGCTGTGGCCAGCCCCCAACAGCAATCCCGCACCTGAGGTGGCAACCGGATCTGGTTCATCATACCCCTTCTCTGGCTCCACCATGGGTTGGGCCCAGTTGGCACGCAATCTGGCCTCATACTCTGCTATCCACCTGTCCCGCAAGGCATCGTCCTCTGGCACTAACCACATCTGTGTGGATTTTGGTTGGACATCAGTGCTCGGCACCACTTATGGGGCCTCTGGTTGCACCAGCAGATTCCCATGCGCATGAAATTCCCATCCTGTGGCCCTCTGCAGCTCCATCGTGAAGAAGGGTCTATAAGCAGGTGGCCTGCATTGGCCATCGACAGCCACAGGTGTTTCTGGCTCTCTGATCAGCATCTCTAAGTGCCTATTCATGCCCGCTTGCAGGCTCTCGGGAGGCTCTTCCCTGTTGGGTGGCCGGGGTGCTGTTATCCGAAATAGGTCTGTTCCCTCCTGCTGACAGCAAGGGTTACTTCGATTGATATCCTACCCTAAATCTAATGGTTAGGAAGGCCGAAGAGGTGGCGCCATGCATCTGCCATGCCCGGTTATTGGCACTCATAGATAGGCCTGCAGTGGCACTGGTGAGTCATCCAAAGAAGCGGCCAGGCTGTATAGCTGGTGGTACTCTGTAACCAATCAGGAACGGGTTGGCACTGGCATTACCTGGGAGTGTGCAGACCAGATGGATCGTGGGACCAGTTTAGGATCTTTTATGGTGCGATAAATACGTGCCACAACAGGTGTCTATTATTATAGCGTAACTATGGGACGTTGCTATGCGACGCAAGCTGCCACGTCAGCTTTAGCAAGCATTTAACAGTAAGCAGTTTGAACCTCAATCGCGCTGAAAGCAGACCTGGATCAGATATTCGGAGCCCTTATTAGTAAGATTAGTGCGTAAGGAATCGATTTTGTGAAATTAAACCTATTCCATGAAATTATACACGTCATTAGCTATCTGTACATGTATTTTTGTGCGAGGCCAGCTACCGCGGCCCAAGTAAACAATTTGTCATAATGTCAATGCATTGGTAGTCAACCATACAGCGGTCGTACATGATTTACTGATAAATTGGTGCCGTGTCGAGTATGTGGTAAGCCTAAAGCTCATTCAGGTGTAATAATTCGTCGATATTTAACTATTTATTAGTTGGTAGTATTTATTGTAAGCCCATAAGGCACGACAGGCTCGTTCTACAGCCTGGCTATGTAACTAGAGTGGTGTACAGTACCTCGTCTCACCTGTATCTATTGGCAGCCATGTTGTATGTATGCTGTGCTATGATGAATGCCCCAGCACAGGCGATGTATATTTAATAAAGGCTGTCCATGAGACGTGCTTGTGTTAGTCTCCTAGGTCTTGCAGCTAGTGAAGGTTACGGGAGTAGTGTCAGTCACAGATCCCATAAAATATAAATAAGGCATTGAGGGGGATCTAGTGCAGCTAGTGCTCTCGGGGCCGCAAAGTGACTCGCCTGTGGCTTCATGCCATCTGCCCCAAGATTGATTAGTTTCCCCTAGAACTAATGTAGCCACCCATTAGACACAATCAGCATATCCCCACGACACCACAGTATCATGTTGGCCCTTTTTTGCCTCAGGCAACTTGGCAACTGTGGCAGCTTAGCTGGAACCCGGACGGGCCCCCAGAAACGGTGACTTTGTGGTGTGGTCGGGTGTGAGCTCGGACATAAAGGTCTAGGGTTGCTAAACACCCAGTACACCAACCACCTGGTTACAGGTTAACCAGCAGTCGTCACCAGGTCGCCCGGTTCAGGGTAGCTGGCTTGTGGGATCAACAGCTGGCTGACAGAAGCGTCATGGCCTGCTAATGTTACCTAGAAGATGGTGAAGAGGGAGGTTGTTAACTCTACCTATGTGGAAACCAGTTCTTTTATAGGAACCCTAGTGGGTCTAGGAAGAGCCTAGGTAGGGATTGCTGCAGCTGGCAGGAGCCTGTCCCTGTAGGTTACCCTGTCACCAAACCAGAAAAACAGCAAAACACCGACTCATGGTAAGACGAGGTCTTCATTAGTATTCAATGATCTCGAGTTTTACCAAGTCATGCTCGCCATTAGCAATTGAGTCTAGGAATGGCAGTTTCTGAATGTGATAGATATGTAGTCGGCAAATCACATACATGTATATAGGCCTAAAGAATCACACGAACAGTGAATGATCCATGAATTGCTCGTGGTTCTGGCTAATTTCCAACTAAGAGGACTGAAACTATAAAATATAACTTACAAACAACAAGGCACACCTGATCATGGTTATAATTGCATAAATGTGGTATGTGCGAAAAATTATTCATTCAGCTTTCATGGGTTATGCCAGGACCTCTGCCTTGGTGCACATATACACTGCTCAAAACATTTAAGGGATCATCAAAGGTCTTGTGTAAATATGACCAAGATTATTAATTTCATGAAAAGACAATTTTTTTGTGGTGCAAATTCACAAGTGCAGGTGGAAAAACACACAATAAAGGCTAACTTCATGCCCAGGAAGATTGCACATTCGGAAAACCAAGCTTACCCCCCAAACCAAAGTGATCACACAGTGTACATAATATCGTCCATGTTGTTACAGGGGTCCAATAAAGCAGTTTAAGAGGACTGAACACACTTCAAAAAGTGGTGTAGCCACCACGGGACTGAATACACTCTCGGCATTGCCTAGGCATGCCCAGATCAGACGGCATACAGAGACCTGTTTGATGCTGTTGAGGGCCTGTACTGTCGCCGGTGGGTTCTGACGCAATGAACACGTCTCTGGAGGATGTCCCACAAATGCTAAATCGGATTCAAGTCTGAGGATCGCGCTGGCCACTCCATGACGTCGATGCTTTCCTGCTCAAGTTAGGCTTGGATGACTCTGGCTGTGTGAGGTCGGGCATTTTCGTGCATCAGGACAAAATCCTGACCTAAAGCCCCGGCAAAGGGTTGTACCACCGGTTCAACGACTTCACCCCGATACCACACAGCTGTTACCGCACCTCCACCAATGACCACCAGGTCCGTTCGTCTATCCAGACAAATGCCGCCCCATACCGTCATGGACCCACCACCGTATTGGTCGTATTCGACAATGTCGTTGTCAGCGTACTGTTCACCGGCCCGCCTCTATACCCTCAAAAGTTGGTCACAAGTAGATACATGGAATCTGGACTCGTCTGTGAAAAGAATGGGACGGCAGTGACGCAGCTGCCAATGTTGATGAGCCTGGACAAAGTCAAGTCCAGCTCTACTATGTTCCCAGGTGAGAATGGGACCACGTGCTGGTCGTCTGCTGTGAAGGTTGTTCTCATGCAGTCTATTGCGAACAGTTTGGTCACCGATTCGCTCTCCTGAGGCTTGCAGGAAGTACATCTGGAGTGCTTGGGCAGTACTCTGACGGCCACGTACAACCATTTGGCGGATGTAGTGGTCTTCGTGAGCAGTCGTGCATGGTAGGCGTCCTTGGCTGGGACGTCTGATGTAGCCACCAGTTGCCAGGTACTGGTTACAGGTCCGGGACACCATGCTCTGGGTTACGCCAAAGGCTGCCGCGACGTCTCGTTGGGTGGAACCATCTTCCAACATCTGGATCAATCTCGCCACCTCATGTTGTTGCAAGTGTCTCATACCAAGCAAAAGACTTGCACATGCCACATGAATGAAAACAAGGTTGTCTTGCTACTGATGGTACCAAACTGTTTAAGGACACATTTCAAACGAAGTTCAGGGGTAGGTGAG
>JAAUYG010004091.1_pt1 | contig 12065 bp, 12 predicted proteins | sample 7278091 | NCBI WGS metagenome assembly JAAUYG01 (sample SAMN14350201, study PRJNA611818) | marine sediment metagenome | isolation source: surface marine sediment (0.6m) | place: French Polynesia: Moorea | collected 2018-08 | reverse complement strand
CCACCGCCGATAGCCGCTGACGAACAATGCACGGTCACGGTTCGTGATTTCGAACTCTGTGATTCGTGGGCAGGTTCGGCTGGCGGTCAGCCTTTGTCAGGGACGCGGGAAAACACTGGATCACGGTAAAATCCGATCCCAGGAGGTTTGGATCGGTTTTACCGTAGATTAAAGTGGGATTACGGCATTTTAGGGGGTTTAACGCCGGTTATTAGGTGGTGCTGCATTCTCTGCTACGATCATGCAAAAGTTATGACCTGATGTTCGCTACGGTAAAACAATATAAGGACTCGTCCGAGTCCATAAAATTTTTGTGGCCGATGGGATGGTCTTTCAAGAGAGGTTCTACTGTAGTACCAAAACACCTGGCAAAACGTTAAATGCAAGTGATTTTTGACCTGTACCTGGGGGTTTATTGACACATTGACATTCTGTATGAAAATCTTAAATAATAAAAAATATAGCAGTTAATGTATGTATAGGAGTGTACAGTTATGTTTGTGCCTGATGGTTACAATAAGCCAGGACTGAATTAGTTTTGCAATATAAGTTTAAGAGTAGGAACATGGTAAGTTAAACATGTTCAAAGTTGGGTTGGGGGAGTATTAGACAGCAAACCTATTAATATGAATATGAGCATTGATCATTATTGATAATCACTATACAGTTGGTTTAACTGTATGCAGAGCTATTGCGGCAACTTGATTCTTAGCTACTGAATATGCCTTTTCTTTCACCAGACAATTATAGAATGTTTGAAGTATATTACAACTGGTGACATGCCTCCGAACTGCAAGACCAATGGAGCCTTTGTACATGACCCCAAGGTAAATAACACCCACGGCATCCAACAGTTAAAGTACTATGATCAGGGGCTGATGCAGGATTTCTTGATGGGGGGGGGGTTAGGGCGAGGGATCACCAAAAGTGTGCTGTGCAGAGCGAAGCGTCGATGCTCCAGTGAGGGATTGTTCCAGAAAAAATAAAATATTTTGCCGGTGTAGATAGTGCATTTAGGTGGCATTTTGGCTAGTAATTTGATACTAATTTCATGCATCTTCAACAAGTAGATTTGTAGTGGGATTTCCACTGCTCATCATTGCTAAGGAGATTGCAGCCCAATGGCAAAGAAATACGTTTTGAAGCCTCATAGTGATAATATATAAATTTGTGCAAATTTATCAAATTGCACCTAAGTATGATGCGAAAGCACACTTTTAGTTTAAAGTATTTGTATGAGAAATGATTACACTTTATTAAAAACTCTTTACTTTTGTTGCTGAGCCTAGTGCAGAATAGTTTTAGTTCCTTCTGGTACTTTTGCATGGCATGTTCCCTTACTCATGTTACTGGTGATTCAGCTTGCAGGGGAGACTGAAGTAAAGGCACAGGTCAGGCTAAGGTTTAAAGATGCTAATGGTGAACCCACGATAGTAGGAAGATCTTTGTCCGCTACCCAGAAGGTACAGTATGCTTTTAATGTCCAAGTATCAGCTTTGTTTATGCTCCTCTCTTCTTTTCCTGTCTACTCTTTTCTCATGCCCTACCCTGTTCTCTTCACTTCATCTCTTCCCTCTTCTCTCCACTCCATTCCTCTTCTACATTTTTGTCCTATTTTGTTTTGTTTCCTTGTCTCCTCTGTTTTTTCCCTACCCTCTAATTTACTCCTCTTTTTTTTTTTCCACTGAACTCCTCTCGTGGTATGTACTTACAGGGTCTGTTGCATGAACAGCTGTAGTACATAACCCAGTACCAGTTTGCTTAAACACATAAAGTATTGCATTATACAGTACAACCTGTCTTGAAAGACCACCCCATTGGCCATAAAAATGTGGTCTTGCAAAGGCAGGTGGTATTTCGTGACAGACTCAATTACATTGAAATGTAGGACCTTCTGCCAGGAATATCTGATCTTTCAAGACAGGTGGTCTCTCATGGCAGTGGTCTCTCAAGAAAGGTTTCACTGTACAGCACTAGTGATAGTTCTCTTTTTCCAGGGCAGGCAAGTCAATCCAAGTATGAAGACACTTGACAGCACCATTACTACATATGATGCAGATGGAAACAAAAAAATCATCACCAGCAGATGTGCAGAGATAAACGTGGAGGTTTGTCATGGGAAAGATTATTGAGAGCAGCGAGAAGATGAATGATATCATTTCATGTGGGAATATATATTTGTTGCTCCATTGAAACTTAAACTTGTAGGAAATAAATCATACATGTACATGGAATGAAAAAAGACCTGAATTACATATACACCACCATCATTTTTTTCGGAAGAAATTATGAACATACACAAATGATACATGACATGAGGCAGGTAGTTGTGAGACAATACTTGGACAGTTTAATCTCTTTAATTCCAGATGGTTCGTTTGCTTGGTGTCTCCAAACCAATCTTGGAGAATGTGATATTTTGCCATCAGGAAGAATCCGCCTGGTTAGAAAGTTGGCTCATTTGTTTTTAGTTAAGGGCCATGTTCTTATAACCTTAGAAACGATTACATGTACTTTAGTATATACTGGTACATGGCACATGTTTTCTGCTCACTGCATATGAATAATGACATGTTTGCAGTAAGTCGAACTGTGTCCCATCAAAGGTTTCCACCAAGAGCTGTGCCCTTTTCCTTTAAGATATCTATTATGAACTTTACTTTGGTATATTCATACTAAACAAATTCTGTTCCATTCCCAGGCCACTGAGTGAAGGCAAGGCACTAAAGATGAAGTTTGATGACATTTTTGCTTCCACCAGATATGTGAAAGCCATGGATGCTATCATCAAGGTCACCAAGGAATATGTGAGTGGTGTAAAAACAAGACATTTTTGTTATAACAAGCAAGTTTCAAAGATACTTTGACAGGAACTTTATGCAAGTTACCGCCAGTACTGGTATATTCTGATATGCTATAAAATTCTGTTTTCGTGGTGAAGGTTTTGAAAACGTTTCATATTTATTTATGTATTTCCAGTTCATACAGTAATAGGATCAGATCTGATTGATACAAACACATATTGAAGTTTTTCTGTTGAATATAAGAATTAAAGTTAATTTGGCACATTTATGAGCTCAACCTTGTAAATACTTTTTTCAGTCGCATGTGAAAAGAATAAAAATACAATTGATTTGCAGTTTATATTACTGTTTTGTTTTTTTTTGAAATAAACAGCATTAATATTACTGTTACTACCACTGCTACTACGACTACAGCTACTACTACTACTACTACAACTGTTACTGCTACTTCTACTACTACTACTACTATTGCTACTGGTATTGCTACTGATACGGCTGCTACAACTCCGTCAGAAAATCCGTGGCCAACACCACCAGACTGAGGTGAAATATCTGAAACAGAACAAGGACAAGGCTTCCCAGGTAAGTTCAGTCAGTGCACTATGTAGTGTGATGGCACTCACATTGGTTGGCCGATTGGCTTAAGTGATATGTTTGTACTGATATACTTGTTGAAAGTGCTAGTATTTTGTGAAATATGTTGCATGGCCTGCATAGTTCTGTCACTAACTTTCATGGTAACCTTAAGAAGCCGGGCTTTTATATTGAGGACACAAGTGCTGTGTATGGCAGTTAAAATGCCTTATGCAGCATTTCTATCATTGTAGGTTTACCAGTACATGTATTAGTAATTAATGGTTTATAAATTTAAAATATTGCTTCAGTTGATTTGCAACATGTTTACTGCTTTTTTAAAGCTGGAAAATTTAACTTGTAAATATTCTGTGAACCCGTACCTATTTGCAAGCCTCCCACCCCCACCACTACAACCATCAAAAAAATAGAAAAAAGGTTTGCTTTAAGCATTAAATTTAGTGTGTCTCTTTCCACTGTTTTAGATTAAATCTGACCTGGAGGAGACCGAGGGCCGCTACCTGGCTATAAAGGAGGCGGTAGATGTAACCAAACAGAAGTTGGAGCCCATTGAGGTAGGGGGGAGGAATTATTCACTGCAATGAATGAAAGATGGTAAATAATACAGTGGTTAGGCATAATTCAGTTGTGTGGCAATATAACTTCTTTAACTTTCTGATGCCCGAATTTATTCTTTTTAGTGTTTTGCTTCATATTTAAGGTTAATTTTCAATTCTTGCATTTACATTTATTATGTATTAGAACAGTAGTGTGTTGTTAGTAAGGATGCAGACGTGGTGTAGATCAGCATTAGCCTGTACATTGTCCTTTCATTGAGGATAGTATTCTATAATTTTGTCACCACAGTAATATCCAGATGTGACAGTAGTGGACACGTCACTTGTACCAAAAAGGCATGTGGCTTATATATTCACAATAACTTCATTCCCAGGTGTTCTGGGGAGCCTTCCTACTTCGATTCTATATGAATTTACATTAACTTGCTGTTTCCTCTTTCCGTAGCATCAATTGCAACAACTAAGATCAAAACAAGGAGGCATTGTCAAGCTGCATACGCAGATCGGTAAGAGAAAATTTATTTTAGGTAAAATGATGATTAAGGCAAGTAATTAAGATGATTTATGATTGCTTTGGAGAAAGTAATATGACATTCACAAAGTTTGGTTTACATTTGTAGTGTGCGTTACTTAGTCCATTTGTCATAATTGTTATATCCATGTAATATCAACAATATAATGTCCTATAAATCTTTATGGATTATTGGGCCATTGTACAAGGGGTCAGCAACGTTTGGAAGTGACCTGCATTCAGGATTCTTTGTTATTGCAGAGAAGAAGAAAAGCGAGAAGAATGAGATGGAGAGAGGATTGAGAGACTTGCGAGACAACATTGAAAAGGAATTTCAGGGTAAGGAATAGAAACTTGGAATCATTAACATGAGATTCGTCCATGCAGTTGAAAATGTGTTACTGGTTGATATCTGTAGAAATTCTTTACAAGAGAGTAGTAGCTTTTCAGTTAGAGAACCAGAGCTTTGTTGAAACAGGTAGAACCTGTGACTTTTAAAGTATGTGTATGAATCCTGATGTTTTTGGAAATACCGGTACTATATAATAGAAATACAGTTTATGGGTCTCCGTGAACATTGGAATGCTGAGATATTAATTGTGCTTTATATTGAGCTACACAACTTTGTGAATATTCTGTGTGGATGTAACTTCAATGTTTCTTGCAGGAACCACAGCCGAACTAAAGCACATGTTGCAGGACTTTGACAGAAAAGTGAAAGAAAAAGAAAGATCTCAGGAGCAGGTATGTGTGTAACGACAATCTCTGAGGCTGCTTGTATTACCTTTTGGGTTTAAAAAATTGATGGAAAACAATCTTTTAAGGGCGAGTCATGCAGAATAGAGCATGATGCATTGTTGTACACAAGGCTGAAAATAAAAGAGTGATTGTAATGGCATATTGAACACTTCTAAATGTATAGGACTGGTGTAACTGACCTTAAGTTTTCATCACCAGATTGAAATGCGTTTGAATGAATTGCACAGGAAATTGGATCAGATCAGCCGAGATAAATCCAAACTTCTGCGTGACCAGGGACGACTGGAGCAGGAGGCACAGGTAACGGGAGGGTCAGATAACAGGAGGGTCAAGAGAATCGGAGGGTTAGCTTACGAGATGGTCAGGTAGTGAGAGGTCAGGTAATAGGAGAGTCAAGGGATGGTCGGGTCAGGTAATGGTGTGATCAGGACGGCTCTACATGGGTAAAAAATGAAGTGCGACACGGCTACTTTAAAAGTTGAAGAAGTCCGACGTGGGCTTTTATAAAAACTGTAGAAAGTGACGTCAAGGTCTTATAAAAAGTGACATGGCGACATAGGGAAAAAAATAAAAAGGGACGTGTGACATGGCATATATTATTTGGACCCATGGGGAGCCCTATCAGGTAACGGGATGGTCAAGTAATGGCGGGGGGGGGATGGGAGTCAGGTAACAGGAGGGTCATGTAACGAGAGGGTCAGGTAACAGGAGGGTAGGGTAATGGTAAGGTCAGATTGCAGGCTTAAATATTTTAAGAATATTATATCTGGATGGTACAGATTGAGAATACATGTTTGTTCAATTGTTTACTTCACTCTGTATAAACCTTTAACCTTTTTTGCATCTAGAAGAAGAATATCTTACCTTTTAGAGTCAGGTTTTGAAACGACGGACATTTTTTTTTAGTAGAATCGACAAAAAAGTATTTTACTGTCTTGTTTTGTTGTTGCCTATAATTTAGACTACATGATCAAGTAATAATGACATCTAAAGAATGATATGGTTGACTCTTTCTATTAGCATAATAAAGACAACATCCAGAAACGGGATTCCAAAGTGAAGAAGGTGGCTGAACAACTGGACATCCAAGGTAATAAGGGTTTCAAATATTACTGCAGTCTTTCACAAATGCTGTACATTAGAATTGCACGATTGATAATTAAATATATTCTGGTTAAACAATACAGTGTACTTGCTGAGTAGTCAGTAGGACTTGTCCTGAAAGACCACATGCCATTGTCCTTAAAAAAACGTGTCTGTCAAGACGGGTGGCTTTGGTGACAGGTACAGTTACATTAAAACATAGGATTTTCAACCGGAAAAAAATATATGGTCTTTGAAGGCACATGGTCTCTCATGACCGTGTTCAGATGAGTTTTACTATATGTGATAGATGACATTGGAAGCAACGCAGGTTGCAATGTTTGATGTAAAAGCTTGATGCATATATGTCTCTGTGTGTCAGGCTATTCAGGTCAGCTGTCAGAGAGTGATGTCAAAAAATTCCTGAAGGAATTAGAGGGAAAGGCCGAGGCCATAGAGGAGGAAGCTAAAGAAACTAAGGTAAAACTAAACCGTGGCTGTGCATTGCAGATGTTTGTAACAAGAAATGAACTAAATAACGCATTATCATATGAAGTACCGGTAGTTGCAATACCTTCTAATACAGTAGAACCTACCATGGTTTGTCAGGTATTAGTAACATTTCAAGACAAGGACATGAAATTAGCAAGAAATTTCTTAGCTCTGCAGCATTTATGCAACAGATAGATACAATTCCAACAATGATATTAGGTCAAAGTTGAATTTGTTACAGTATGTTAATATCACACGTTATCTTCTGTAGATGGATCACGAGGTACAGATAGCAGCAGTGCAGAGTGACATTGACACCGAGAGGAGCAAGAAGACGAAGCTGGAAACAGAGCAGAAAATGAAGCAGGAACGACTGGTAATCCCTGAAGGCAGAATTCTACAACATTCCTTATTATGCCAGAATAATAGTCTGTAACAGGTTCTCCGTGAACGTTTTCAGTAACAATGATTTGGGTGACACAAGAAGTGTTCTCTCCTTGGGTTAACAGGCCTGAAGTTATGATTTATCCAGGTCTGTGGATGTCGGCCTGAAGTTTGTTTTATAAAGTTCGATAGTTACCTAAATCCTGTATGTCCCAGCACATTCTTTCAAACCTGAAACTTATCTGTAGTCACATGATGAGAAGTGTGATGAGCAGTGATCCCTTTTATTGTAGGACTTGTGGTTTGTACCAAGAAAATGTTGCCTTATATGGCAAGTGGTCATGGTCTTAGAACAAACTAAGTCAATTTGGGTGGTCTTGACACAAAAGGTCTCTAACATAGAGAAAGCACTGTAGTTTCACCTCTGATGAGCAAAACTGCCATCATTTTCAATACAAAAACTATTATTCCAAGCTGAATTACAAAAATAAATTTTGATGACACTGGATGGGCTTGTTTTGCTCTCTCAGAGGAAGAACAAGGAGGAAATTCGGCAGATTAACCGACAGCTGAGCCAGGTGGAAGCCTCGGCTGGCCGCTTGGAGGACAACCAGCGGGACCTCCGCCGAGCGGTAAGAGATGAAATTCCTCAACAGCTAAATGCTTGCAGAGAGTAACATCCCAGATGAACTAAAATTCATCTTACTGTCATGAAAATTTTCAAAGCAGTATTCTTCTGTAGGTAGCTTTAACAGTAACATTTAAAGCTCATGTGTCCGCTGCTGGATTGGCTAAACATAAAGCTGTATGCATGGAAAGCAGTTAGATGGAAATTTGTACCATGAACATATTCTTGCAACACAGTTCCTGTGCATTACCTAGCCATCCATTGATAAAGTGTTGGATTGTGGGAGGATCATGCTTGAGGTTCAGATATTCTGCTAGATAACCGGGATTTCTGTGCTGCATAGTGTATTGTGTCATTGTGCACTACAGGAGAAGGATTTAGCTGAAGCCCAGCGCTCTGTCGATCTGGATGCCCTGAAATCCGAGATCCAGAAGCTACAGCAGGAGAAGATCTCCATGGATACCAAGATGAAACAACTCGAGTGAGTTTCGGTATAGTATGGCTGTTCAGGACGCAGCAGAAAATACACACTACAGAAAATTTTATTGAGTGGATTGAGGCGACCCACCTATTACATCTGATTCATTTATTTGTCATTGCTGAGTTTAATGAAGCACAAACTTGCTGTTTATGAGGTGACTTCTACCTGAAGTGAGTGTGGATACACTGTCGAAAATTTGGGCGACAGAATGTAAATTGGTGTAAATTTATATAATCAGCATGATTGCAATTTTGCTTCCTGCCTTTACTCATCGTCCTCATAGTAGAGGCTTGGTTAGACATGCCCACATTCTCTTTGTACCATTGACCAGCTTCTTGTATTATTCTGTATACATGGTATAGCTCGGAGTTAAATCGACTGAGTCTGGAGTCAACAGTGCGAGCTCAACTGGATATGTACAAGAAGGAAAAAACAACCAAACAAGACCAGATCAAGAGAACGTAAGTTAAGAGCTACATCTGTGAAGAAAGATGGCTGTTATAATTCCCTTCCTTTGCTGCTCTGACAGCCGTATTAGAAAGAATGGGAGTATGTATTTGATTCTTAGTCTGCAAGGCTTAATTGGAGGCACATTGGAGAGTAGTAACAGTGACTAGAGTGTCACATTCGTAAAGGCTTTATCAGTTGCTTGTTTGTACATATTGACTACTTCTTAAAATAAACTACCATCCTCTCTAACATGGCCACCCCTTCTACCAGATAATTCTGTTCTTGTTAGTGAGGTATCCTTTGGTAAGATGGAGCATCAAATGCATTCAACGTTCTTTCTGCCAGGATATCTGTCCTCACTAGACATGTTCTCTCAAGAGAGTGACCTGGAAGAGAACGTGTCTGAAAATCTTTCTTGTTACTGTGACATTTTGTTCTCCCTGTCACTAAAGGCGGCCTTCCAAATGTGGTTAAAATTTCTTAGCCAATAGGGTGGCTGTATCAGAGTGTGTGTATATTGATGGCCAATGTGTCCCTATGTGTGATATTCTCCTTCAGCCGAGCCAAGGTGGAGGCATCGATGCAGCATCTTGTGGGCCACATGCCAGATGAGGGCCTGAGGAGGGAGCTAGATCAATGTAACCTGTAAGTGGTTGTAATGGTAATACAGTTTAACCTGCACTAAAGACCACCTGCTTATAAGGACCACACATTTGTCAGATACCCATGGGTATACTTTCCATGATGCGGAACCTCTAACAAAAAAAATGCCATAGAAGGACCAGTTTGTCGGTTGCTACTCCATGGGGTGACTTAACTGAAGTAATACAATAATTTATTATGTGGCAATATTGTTCTATGGTGAATATGTGTGGTAGCCAATGTTCTCAGTTTTCTTTCGTATCGGTAGCGTTCTATTCTATTGCACTTGAGGGCCAAACAGTGACAATCCTAACTTGTGTCCATGTTTTCAATGAGCATTGCTTCTGTGGTGTTTGATAATGTGTTGACCACTATTTTTGTTGTTTCATGTGCACAGCTACCTTTTGCTCCTATATTTACCATGAAATGCTGCATTTCAGCAAGCGAAACCGTGCCATTAAAGCAGTGAGAGATCAACTTCAGAGACTAAGGGGAGAAATCAGCAGCAAGGAAACACAATGCAAGATGGAGCAGTAGGTGGCCTATAGTGACCCATGCCTTTTCTTAATATAAAACTTGTTGAAACTGGTAAGATTCGGTATGTGATATTATTAAAACATGCTGCAGCAGTATGGTATAAGAAAGTTATAAATACAAAACAAGTTGTGCCTGGGTAATATACTTCACTATGTAAGTAAGTAAGTAAATTTTATTTATTATAGTGACGTGCCTATACATAAACAGCTAGGATGTACAATAATCTGATTTTAAAGGCCCAGCCCTATGGGCTTACAAGTCCTTACGATATATATCATTACAAAATTCAGTTATGTCAGACATACACACACTCCTATCATTTATACAAAGCGTCCCTCCTTTTATCCATACAGTATATTACAAATTTAGCAAATAAATAAATAAATAAATTATGGTAATTAATAACCTACTTTAGGGACAAATGAACATTGCGTGATCGAATGTTTGCTCTAATATCCGAATTGCAAATATGACGTGGATAATACTTCTTATTCTTTTATTCCAAGAACAACTTTATCTAAATCTTACCAATAGCCATGCCCAAAGTAATCCCTCTGTGATTTATACAGTCGCGCACAATGGTTTGCTTTTGTTTGTGGAATTGGTATGATTGTACATAACATTTCATCAGGAACGGATCCGTGTGATACCACAGCAGTAAAAAGCATGGATATATGTGTACAGTCTTTAACCTGCAAAATTTAACATGGTCACTACGTATATTTTATTGGCACTATACAAAATACGTAACTTGTACCGTAAATATTCTTCCCCTTCTTCTTCTGCATGTCATTATGGATGGCATCAACCGAACATTTACAGGGGTTATAGTTCTCTGTAATATCATCATGATCATTATGATCATGATCATGATCATCATCATGATCATGATCATCATGATCATCATAATCATCATCATCATCATCATCATCATCATCATCATCATCATCATCATCATCATCATCATCATCATCATCATCATCATCATCATCATCATCATTTTGAGTTTTTATATGGCTAATTTCATGGATTCATGCATCCATGCTCAAAGGCGCTTTAAGTTCTCTCACGAGTAGATTTTAAACGCTATTTCCTTGGACTGCTGCCAGTCACTCAGAGGAAGCACCAGGTCACGTGACAGAAAACATGATGCGGGTTCAGTGGATGATGAGTTGAGGGTTGGAGCGGATAAAATACTGCTCTTATGATATTTTCTTAAGGTTTTAATGACTATTATCTTAAACATGATTTACAAGTTTTTCATGGTTATTTCTTGGATTTATCAGTACGAGTGAGGGCCTGTGAATCACTGAGACACGGTGTACACACCTGTTTGATTATTAGCAGGTACACTACGCCTGTACTTACAATACTTCGTGTTATTTTGATAATGATGGGGATATATTTCGTTATAAGCTATTCTCGTCGACTTTCACATTTAGCGTAATTTTCACATTTATTATTTGGCCCTCACAACGGTATTAGTGATTAAGTTACATATTATAAACTGCATAGCGGTTAATGTTATGTCACTGATTGTTTTGAGTTGGTCGGTACTAGACAGGATCGATACAACTGCTCACACTACTATCTCAAACTATATGCATTTATAAATATGGTGCATTAGTGTTGTTATTGTTTTTGCTGTTGTTGTTGTTGTTGTTATTATTATTATTATTATTATTATTATTATTATTATTATTATTATTATTATTATTATTATTATTATTATTATTTTTATTATGATGTTAGAAAATCACGGTATCACCAGTGTTCAAGTGAAAGTCAAGAGCTTTCGACCCGATACTTCAGGCCTTCTTCAGTGGTCTGCAGTTTTCCTTTGTTCTTGCCGTCCACTGCCACAGAGAGCACTGTTAGAGGTAATCATTAATATGCAATTTGTTTGCTTGTTGAAAACCTCGATAAATAAATCAAAGTTTCAATAAAAAAAGCAATGAAGACCCCACACCCCTTTCAGCGGCCATAGGCCATAATGAAAAGCAGCCTCCCACACCCCACCCCACTCCGGTCTCGTCCGTTGTGGTTTATCGCGTGTACATCATGTACATGTACGTTGAAAGTCCTCTATGTAGAATCGCATGGCCTCGACTTTCTGTAACATTTGTACATGCTTTTTAAGGCT
>JAAUYG010239069.1_pt1 | contig 12066 bp, 11 predicted proteins | sample 7278091 | NCBI WGS metagenome assembly JAAUYG01 (sample SAMN14350201, study PRJNA611818) | marine sediment metagenome | isolation source: surface marine sediment (0.6m) | place: French Polynesia: Moorea | collected 2018-08 | reverse complement strand
CAAACAAGATGTTCTTATTTTCAGGTCAAGTACGTTGCGAATACGTTGCGCGCTGGGATGACACGGCAACATGCGAGAACTGTCAAATTTGGGTGAAAAGTGGTCAAACGGATTAAGTTTTCCAGACCATCGCGAAGACGACTTTTTCAATCAATTTGCAACAAACCCTGGCGTTTTTCTCTCCACAGCTTCTCCAACACACCAGTCCGATCTATGTCCATTCAAAACATTGCCTGTTCTTTCTTTGTTCAATGTCGCTTTGCAACGCAATAAATTTGGAATGACTTACCGTACTGTTGGAACTGGCATTGTTTGGTTGCCCTTTCACTTTGTTGGTCTTCTGCTTCAGCCGTAGCTTCATTTTGCTTTCTTTTCGCTTCATTTGCTTCTTCATCAACGGATCATCTTTACCCAGAGCATTCCGCTTCTCTGTCAATCAAAAACTTTGCAGGTTTACGAAACACAACGGTGTTAACAACGCCAGGACTGGCACGAAATGCTTCTTTGGATTCTGCGCAGGTCAAACCCCATTTCACAATGAGTGGCTCTTTCATTCGGTGTCGACCCAGCCCCATTGCCTGTTTGTTCCCTTTCTGTTTTCCCCAATGGCCTTTGACAGCAGGTGTCGTTGGTTATGAAACAACGGAGCAGTTCAGGAACATCTCAAATTGGTACCGTACCATGGATCGGAAGCTTGGCGGGTACGTCACTCTTGTAAGTTCAAACAGTTCAAAGGGCCACAGACACAACACTGTTGTCACCAACTGTCCACTGTCCTACGGCGGGATTCATACCTCGTAAAGCGTCTATTTTGCGCTGCAATTTTTCACGTAACTCCTCCAGACTTTCCGCAGCACTTTTCAAACTGGAATCATCTTCATCATCAGTGTCACCTGAATACTTCTTCGTTTTCTTGGCTGAAAACGGGAAATTTTTTTGATTTAAAACGCAAAAAGCAAGTGTCGGTGCATTTGTTCTTTTTTACGGCTCCACGAGACCGTTGCTTTACCTCCCCAGCCATAGCTAGTCAAAACGGTATCTCAAAGGGAAATGTCACCTCCCCCTGATGTGCCACCACCCCCCCCCCCACCAGTGCACGGCGACGGCAGCAGCGAAATACTTGGCCTGTCTAGCCAAATTCTGGGGGGTGCGGGGTTTTTTCTTTCTTTCTTTTCAATTTTCCACCAAAAGCAGTGAGAAACTGACTTTTTGTCGTCCCTGGTGATCCAGCTTCTTCTTCCTTTCGGATCAGGCTCTCCTGTAAATCTGTCACCAGCAGCTGTTGGGACGGATCGAACTTCTTTCTTTTTTTCTGAGCCTTATCACTGAGATCCCGCCCAGCTGGCCGCTTCAATCCTGCAACAGTCATGCTTCAGCAATGTTTGTCCATTTCTCCTTTTCAATGAGTCAACAAATTTGGGTCGTGTCGTTTTGTTTGTTGAAGTGACGGAGGAAACAAATCAGATTTCAATAAGACGTTATGAAAACGAGAATCATACATTTCACCTTTGTTTGAAGAACCTGCACTGGCTGCTGTCAAATTTTCCTCCAGTTTTTCTTTTGTTTCCTGACTGAAGTAGAAACTCGCTGGGACCAGGTTGATCATGCGTTTGAAGTACTCGTTGCTTGCCACCAAATCCTTGTGCAAATCATTCTCTGCGACAGCTGGCGTTTCAGCTGAACTGTCATCGGGAAAATTCAACAACTTTTTTTTCTTTGTTTTCATGGCTGTAAAGTCGCTGGGAACTGTCATCTTTTCCAAAGTACACCCTGTGTTTGGTCACGATGTACGCACTTGTTTCCAATGATTGCCAATATCTGAAAAAAAAAAAAAAAAAAAGGATAGAAGAAACAAATCTCATTCCAGTGCAACGAAGGTGTTCGCGCTTTCTGCTGATTGTGCATTCAACCAGGCAAGCTGTCTGATAGATCAACATTGGACGATCAAGACGTCAACTCAACCAGGAAATCGGGAGGGAATTCCGTGACCCGGTTTGGACACTGGACTCAAGTTTGCTCGTACCCTTGGACAAGGTATATTTGTGTTGGCATTGCTACCAACTTGCACCGGTGATTGAATGAGCAAGACGCTGATAGTTCAAAAGGCTAGGAGTTATCCCAGCTAGGGGTCGCAGAACAACATTGTAAAGCGCACTTGAAACGTTTCTCTCAAGTCTAATGCCATACAAATGAAAGCACCTAAAAAAATGATTGCCTCGTTTTTGAGTGATAATAGGTGTAAAACAAATTAAATGCATCAACCACCCTAGCGGGTGTTCCGCTCACCATAAAACAATGTTATTCCATGTTTCTAGAGATCACTGTAATGATTCTTGATGGGAATGTTGTGAATAGAGCTGAAGGATCTGAAATTTCTCTGCCATGCTTCCTCCGAATGTCGCATTTGTTCTCCCAACGGTCAGAGTGGGGATTATTACGCACTCTGTTGACTCAACGGATCGGCTCCCCAAATTTCCACTTTTGTGTGGCCAACATTCAAGATCCACTCAAAACAAGGTGCAGCTTGCACCATAATTCAGTTCACCAATATGAATTTAACTTTCTGATTTAAAAACCTTTGCATGCAACAATGTTTTTTTTGTTCGTGTGTTTTTATTTTGAGGGCGCAAAAACTTGTTCACTAGTGATCATTCCAGAGCACAATAAAACCAAAGAATGATAAATTTTTATGTATAAATGAGTCAGGACTTCTGCAAAGCGAAGTAAGACAGCAAATCATCAAAATCCTCATCCTCATCTATCAACTGTTTGTCCAAAGTCTTTGGTTTCCTTTTCGTGGCACCACACATCTTTCCTGATTTGCAGTGTTTTGTGACACCCAGTCGCAGAGAGGATGTCAGCAAATGTGCCGTGCTGGTTACTTCTTCGTCAAAACTTGTTTCATCTCTTTCTTGAGGATCTTTGTCGCTATTTTCCTTCTCATTGTCAACCATACTGCAGCAAAAATCGCTTCTTTTTGGTTATTTTATTTCCAGATGACAGGATAAACAGCAGACAAATACGAAGGAATGGTTTGCTCAGACATTTGTATTGACAATGTACATGTACTTACGTGAATTTGGGCGTTTTCTTGACATGTTCTATGTCTTGATGGCACAAATTGAGCTTGCGTAATTTATCACGAAATATGCGTTCATTGACTTGCAGATCGCACCCATCCTGTAACATCCGCACTGCAATCCGAGCGATATTTCTCGCATCGTCGATACCTTTGAAAAACACTTGCCATGGATTTGACAGAACAACTATCTGAAGATGGTCTCTGGCCCTTATCTCGTCACCAAGATCGAATTAGCGAGCAATTATCCGAAAAATTGCAACTCCGTTGGGTGCCACACGGCTCAGACAAGCAATCCCAATATTTCTAGCAAAAGTTTGCGCGTTTTCATACTGGTCTCCAATGGAACTCACCCGAGTGTTCGTTTCCCTCAAAAGTCAATTCCATGTGCTGCAGCATCATAGTCAGCTTGCACCGCGGAACACCGTAAAAGTTGCTGAAGGCCTTGCGCACGTTTATCCATTTTCGAGCCCATTGGGGAAAATCGACTTTTGACAGCAAACATTGGCTGTGCAAAAAGCGTGCCATGTCCCAGGGTCTGAAAACAGGTGACGCCGAGAGAAAAATATTTGTCGCAGTTGAAATGATGAATGGAACTGTGTTTGTTTTCTCTTCAGTAACAAGCAAAGGGGAGAACTTTGCGTTTCAAAATGTTTCCATCCTCGACAGGACATTTCCTGATCATACTGGCACATGTTACATACCCATCAGTCAGCGCAGCAAATGAATAGCCGGGCTCTCCCAGTTTATGTGATGCCATCCATGTTTCCACTCGCTTCAGCACAGAGGGAAACGTATCACATTGTCTCACCATGTCCTGCAAAACAGAATAAACATTGATTCAGATAGATGTTGCACCATCACCAATTGGAATTGAGAGGTTTTTGTTGTTGCTTTGCCCGCACAGCGGGACTTGGTGGGATATCATACTGACTTGGGTGATTCCTGTAAGGGTCGTGCAGAAACTGCTCAGGATCGGATTCAACACAGGCCGGACATAACTGTGAAATTCATCAACCTTGGAGAGAAAATTAAACTGGCAATCGTAAAACTTACTCAAGAGAAATGTTGAACATTTCATGCATCATATGACCTCTGCACTTGTTTTAGTGAAAGAGGTCCAGCAACAATGTGCAGAATCGCACTCAGGTACGTACGATCTTTCTTTGTGCAGTATCCACCAACAAAACGGGGAACTCAATGATCTCGTGATTGTATTCGGGTGAATTCGTTTCCTGACAAGTTGCTTCAAAGTCAATAACCGCAAAGTACTTGACAGCTGTGGCAGGATTTCCAGGACCTTGAACCTTTGCGCGAACCATTTCTCGCTTCCTCACGAAGTTTTTCAAACGCTTTTTCAGCACATCCTTCCCGCCTCTGAAAAGGACAAGGGCGCTCATCAGCGTTGAGGCCGTGCTGTTGTGCAGCAGTTTGTTTGATGTGGGGGAACAGCGACGACAACAATGAGGACGGTAACATAACTAATAACATCCGCAGATCATTCTGTTGAGCTGAAACAGCGCGGCCTGAAAACGACAACGAGAACTCGTCTGGCGCTGTCAGCATCCCTCATGACGTAGCACCTCTCGGGTGTCTCCGTCTTTTCCTGGTTCAGACCTACAGAAGCTGATATCACAAAGTTCCGTCTGTCGACTTCATTTGCAGCTCAAGGATCTGAAGCCTGGGTAGAATTTCTGTCAACTCTGAGGCCAGTTTGACCCTCATTTGTGTCTAGATTTCTTTGGCCAATGGAAATTTTTGACCAACATCTGCAATAAATTTCACAAGGAGAGTGTAAAAACATGGGAGAGAAGATCCACAAGAATACTTTTGTTCAGAATCAGGCCACTCGCTTAGAAATGCAACAATCTCTGGGCGAGAGGGTCTGCCCGACCAGGACAGCGACACGTCAACGTAACTAAACCCCACTGTGTAAATCCTATTTGTGTTGAAATGAATCGAGTCCAGGAGGCCGGCCTGGCCTGTGTGTACCTGGTGTCCAACTGGAATTCAGCTAGTTGCAGCTTCAATTCCTCTTTGGTCATCCTGTTGATTTGGCCATTCTTCTGAGATAGTCTTTTGTAAATTGGCAGCATAGAGTTTGCGCCGTCGTCATCGTCACGTCTGACCGCAGGACGAGTACTTGTCGCCATCGCTGGAATGTACAAATTTACACACAAGCTGATGGTTGACTCTCTCTTGTTTCTTTTTTCTTCTTCTTTTTCTCTTTAGATCTAACCTAATTTTCTGGAGGCAGTGGCGGGAAGTCCTTTTCTGCCTGTGTTTTCCTTGGCCAGTAGGGGAGAGGGGGGTCTTTGACACATCTCCTTCCACACAGACAAAAAAAAAAAGCCGGGGAAGGGTGGAGGGTTTTTTGTCTTGTGCCAACATTTGTTGTGATCTATTGGTTTGTGAAACCATACACTTTGAAAGAAATCTTCTGCACGCTTGGGTGAATTCCATATCTTCGACGTGTCAAAACACTCCCCTAATTTCGCTCATTTGACCCACAGAATTTTTGAAAAGAAAAATCTAAAGCTCCTTTCCCCGGTCAAGAACTATTCACCAAAACATTTTTAAGTTAAATCCTTACCGCTAGATCTTCTAGACTGTTTTATTCTTTGGAAACAGATTTACAAGCAAAAACAATAGGAAATTGACAGGATACAACACTAACATCAGCCGCATTGTCTTGCCTAATTGATTTCGAGGGTGTCAACTTTTGCGCACGTTTTTTTTTCCAAAAGCGAGTCACCTCTGACAATTTCAAGCTGCGTTTTTGGTTTCTTTTCAATGACGCTGTGGCCTGCAGTACGGTTGAACAACAAAGAGAAACCAATGCTGTTTCTAATTTTATTCATGCTGCTGCACTCTATACATAAGTTCTTTATCACAGGAAATAATTTACAAACAATCGGGCGGGGGCCCAGAAGATCACCTGAAATGCAAGTTTCACTGAAACGAATACAGTACAACAAATCTGTTGGTTAACTTTCCTTACTTACCGCCTGTGGTGGAAGCTGACCAAAAAGAAGAGGGCCATTCGCCTTGATAAATTCTTACATGCAAAAACAATTGAACTGCCTTAACAGATGCTCAAGTCTCCAGAGGCGAGCAACAAATAAGCACCGAACACTTTGCTGGTCGTTTCGAGACAACGGGGCCTTTCGAACGAGCGTTCACTCGGACATGTGGGAGATCAAGTTTGCTCCAGACAAAATTCAAATTTACTTTGTACCAATACAATTTCCACGATGTAAAATACTGCCTGCCGAATTGCACAAAAACAGAATGGGACAATTTCCAAATATCAGCTGCTGTGTTTCGCCAATTCAGCGTTTCAGCAACTTTTCCTTTCCTGACATTCTGATGAACTGAAGCACGAAAGGAAAATGGTAATATTGTTGTGCGAAACAGGGCAGTGAGAGAAAATTGGGAACTCAACCTTGATGGGAATTCAAGTTTTTTCGGGACGATTCTATCTGATCTGTTCCTGCAAGTAAATCGACTCTCGGAAACGCAACAATTCCACATCCTGCACGCAAATGAACACACAAAATGACTCATCAGTTTGAATTTCTCCTTCAGCAAATTTTTTGGGAAGGGCGGGAGGGGTTTTCCCCGCAAAGAGCTCAAGCGCAGCCCTTTTATCACAAAGCTGCCACAGAATTTTCTTTTAACTTGGGGTCGATTTTCGTCTGATCGGCAGTGAGCACCACTTTGAAGTTTTCCTGAAGGTAAGACACACATTCGTCCCTGGAGGTGAAGCCTAAACTGGACTCCACTACCTTCACTGGCAGCATTGGGCGATATCTGATGATAAAGAAGAAACAAAGATTATTTATGCGAACACTTGTGTTGTGCAGTGAAGTGTTGCCCACAATGATTACGCCTTCCAGTGCCGCCCAATAAAAGGTTCGAACATCCAGTGCCGTTCAACAAAAGGTTCGAACATTATCACATCATTTTCTGATATCACATACCTACCAGGCATTTTCATCTGAAAGTGAGTTTATTTTGCTCGCAACAATTTCGTTACTTACCTTGGGCCCTAATTTTCAAACACAACACACAAAGCAATTTGTTTGCTTACCTTTCCAACCAACGTACTTTGGACCGAAATCCACACTTACCACTCATAAATTTTAGTCTCTGTGTGAAGAGCCTGAATCGCCAGGCAAAATACATAAAAGGGGCGATACAAATGGGATAAGGGAAAGGGGGGCGGGCAGATTTTCCCAAGTCTTCGAAGCTTCGGTTGCCTGAATGATTTGGCCTAAGTCAAAAGCGCTTTTACATCCCTGCCCCAAAGAAAAGAATTTTGGTCTTGTCTTGAGAAAAAACATCACAAATGATTGCACCTCTGCCCATCCTACTACCAAACTAATGAACTAAAATGAAAGAAAAATATTGAAAATTTACATACACTTTCAGCAGCAGTTTGAAATGGTTTTTCCTTTCACGCTCGAGAAACCAATCGATTAAGTGCATACTCATTTTGGGGGAGTTGAGGTACAGCTTGTAAAATTTTTTGTAATTATTCAAGGACCAAGCAGATCGAACTGCGAGTGCATGTTTGATTGCTTCGTCGATCTGCTGTTCTGCCGTTAAATTTGACAGAGCAGAAGTCATGTCTGAGGCGTCAAGTCAAGGAAGGCGTTTTTGGTAAGAGTGCATTTCCAACAACATAGACAGTCCAGACGTAAGAATAGCAGTGCGTGATAACCCGAACTCAGTATTTTCATTTTCTTTGCAAAGGATACCCATGGTGTTTTTGGTGAAAATGTAGTAGAGAATCCTGTACGCCGTGAACTCACACACATTGCCAGGAATTCCCTCCGCGTAAAGCAACTTGAGGTTTGTCTGACACTGATTGAACTCTTCGTGGTCCTTCATCTCCATGGCAATGCGACCATGGATTTCATACACTCGCACTGTGAACTCGCTCCGAACATTCTGCACCTGTTGTGGCAAGAATAGCAGGTTCAGAATGAATGAACAAAAAAAAAAAAAAAAAAAAAAAAAAAATCAGTGCACGCTGAAAGATCGTTCTCCGGCTTTCTTAGATGCGATATACTTACGGTGAGGTCCTGTCTTATGGTCTTGAGCTGTTCACAGGTGTGATGGTAGTCGTGGTTGAGCTTCCATTTCTTGATGACAAGATCCAGGGACTTTTTGAGCACGGGCAGCGGACGGATTTGCGACGGGGTCGGGGCCTGAAAACGACAAAAATTCAAAACAATCTCAACAGAGAATCAGAGACTCCGTCAGTACAAGTAAAAGAGCAGAAACACATTTACATTGCACTCTCTTGACGGAAAAGAGCACACAACGCCAAGTGTGATTCCCAAACGAGGGGTTTCATTGGTTACCGGGACCCAATTTTGAGCGAAAAAAGCAAGCTGCGAAGTTTGTAAAGACCGCCATTTTTTTTTTTTTTTCTCCTCTTACCGTTGTCAACCGAAGATATCCTTTTTCAAGATCCTGACACGTTCCTATGATGTGTGCGGAACTCCAATCCATCTCACTGTCGTTACTGTCTTCATCCTGGAAAACAAATTTTCTCCCCGTTAATTCGCAGCAGGAAAAAGTTTTGCGTTGGTGCCGTCAACTGATTGCCTCACAAAGGTGCTTGGAATTTTTTCTGGCAAATTTGTCAACACCTGCTCACAGCACGGTCTGGCAGGATACACACGAAGAAGTACGCTTGACAAGCGTGAAGCACGTGATCAGATCAGGTCTTTGGGTGGGGGTGGTGGGACCCCCACAATGACAAAAGCCTCAGAACACTTATCATCATCCACAGGTTCCTCAAAACTGAGACTATGCAGAGCCCCCCCCCCCCACCTTTCGTGTGTTTCTGCGGACAATGAGTAACAGAACAAAAGTTTGACCACACGTTCCAGGTTATTTGCTGCCTGTGATCCACGTTAACGGGGGAGACAAATCAGTCAGTTCACGTCGACGGGGGGAGCAGTGCATCAGTGGTGGGCGGGATGGTATGTCACGGGAGTATTGGTTCAGGTCCTTTCTTGGTTCCATGTTGGGAGGACACTGTGGAGGAAGGGGGTATGTCGGATTGTCTAGCCTCAAACTTCGAGTACATACATCGGATCACTTACGAACTGGTTGATTTGTAACGTCAGCGGCTGCGTTCTCGGTTTCTTGTTGTCGAGGGAATCCCCAAACCTGGCAGCCCGTTTCTGCATCTTTTGAGTCTTTTCAGGATCGTTGTATTTGAACGAGAAATTCCTGCAATGATCAACCAAACTGTCAAAAGGCAAGAAAGCACCAAGTAGTATGTCACTGCCATGACACTGCTGGCACATTTTGGAAAAAGAGGGCAGATTCGACACCAGTGCCAACTCGATTTGTGTCTAAGATCCAGCTGTGTGCGAAAACTCACCAACTGAAGATTTACCACATTGCAACCTGTGTGTGAACAACTGGCACCGGAAGCTGTTGGAAATTGTCCAAATTGGGGTTGAACTTACCGCTTAGCTTTCTTTGCGTTTTTCTGGTTGTTCTTGCCGCCCCGTCCGCTGCCACGCGCTGCCGCTGCAGACTTGACCGTCTGTCGTTTGCTGTCCACAACGCTACGTCGACGTCCACTCGGTGAAGATCCTCCATCGCTGTCACTTTCACTGCCCAAATCCCGGAACTTCCTCCTGGGAGATCGATTATCAACCCATCTACGGCTGTTGGTGCCTTTGCGGCCTTTACTGTGGCGCGGTGACCTCGATCGTGACCTACTCCTCGAGCTAGAATACGACCTACTCGATCTGCTAAAGGAACTCGACCTCGACCGGGATCTTGAGCGTGGTGATCTGGAGCGTGGTCTCCTGTATCCTGGTGGTGATCTCCGATTCCTGTTGCCCTGAAACCCCCCACCTCCCCTTCCCTTAAATCCACCTCTCTTCCCACCCCTCAACCCACTAAACCCTGGACTAGAAGTGATGGAACCCCATCGGCTATTTCTTTTGACGAAATTTTGCTTTGTAGACTGGATGCTTTCAAGTGGTAATGGCTCTTTATCCCAGTCTATCTTGTTGGATTCGCCACTCAAGAACGCACTTTCAAGCCTCTTCTTGAGCCAGTCCTGAACCAAGTCTCGCTCGTGCTCTTGCTGCACACTTGCAAACGCTCGCGACACATAGCTTTTCAGAGACTCCGGCCAATCTCCCTGTACTGCTTTCCCGGTTGCAGCAGGGGGACCCCCAGTCCCTCCTGGCGCCAGTGGACTTTCCGGCTTCTTTGCGGGCAAGGATGAACCCTCGTTCTCCACAGGTGTGGGAGACTTGGGCAACGGAGGCGGACTCGGCGGAACTCTGTCGGTGCCAGCCGGTTGTGATTGATTTGGACTTTCCACGCCTTTCTTCTCCAGTTGGTCCGGATTCATATTGTCCCTCGACTGATGCTGATTTTTGTAATTCTCGAACATCTGCTGCTGAGCTCGTCGCTTATTGCTATAATTTTGAAACGCATTGCGCTTGTTACCTGCTCCAAAATTATTGCGCTTTGGAATATTGAAACGTATGCCGCCACTACCTGGTGCTTCTGAAATTACACAACACAGACACATGGAGAGAATGGTCAGTGTCAAAACTGAGCAAGCGTCAAATGAAAATGTCAGTGCGTGAAACTACCGTTCTTTTTATTGTTATTGTTGTTTCTTTTTTTGCAGAAAAAACACTTCAGTTGAACGAACGAGTCGTTTTGTGGTCAAACTGTTTCATCAAAACCTTAATACTTACGCTTCTTCGCAAAGCCTAGTGGTCCTTGAAAGGGCGCGCTGCCTGGAAAGCGATTCGGAGGTCCAGGCGGAGGAAAGTCTGAGTCGTCTTCATCGTCGTCGTCAGCAGCGTAAAATCCTCCAGGAGGCAAAGGCGGGAGAGGAGGTCTGGGACCCCCGTGACCTGGGGGGCCGCCGTAACCTCCACTGCCGAACCCAAGCCCAGCATTGGGTGGACCTCCTGGACCTCGGGGTGGAGGCCCGTAACCATACATACCAAACCGTGAGGGCGGCGGGCCCATGCTGTTCCACCTACAATCAAAGCATTCCTGAGACTTTGTGCGTTCAAGAAAAGAATGACACAAAAACTTCTGCACAGGATTGTTCCCTCTTCCAAACAAACAAGTCCAGCTGCACCTACCCGAATCCTGGTCCAGGAGGATATGGACAACCTCCGTAGCCACCCATCATGTTGAAGTTGGGAGGGTATCCGATGGGACCTCCATATCTCTCGTAACCATTCTGATACTGCGAGTCGTCCTCCGTCGCCGGTGGCTGTTCCTTCTTCTCCTGTGGTAGTTTCTTCGATTGCTGAATGGCGGCGAGAGCTTGATTCGCCTTCTCCCACTCTGGAGGAGCTTCTCCGGGGGCCATTTCAGCAGATGTTGTCATGTCGGCAGATCATACAGATTCGATTCCTGATTTCGTAACAACTGAAAAGCACAAGAATGACCTCACGCACAATTCAGAGAAACGTGATTCCAGCTCACATCTCTTGTATATAAATTCTGTTTTCTCTCCCTCTTTTAGATTCTATGTCAACCCAGCAGATGACATTCAGTTTTTTGCTCGAATTGAATACACACAGAGCTCCAGATCGAGATATATTAGAGATCTAACTAATCTAGACAGACACACGACTGAGTCCATTCGACGTTCGCGCTTTGAAAAACTCGCTTTGATCAAGAAACTTTGGCAAGTGTGACAAGAAAGAGACCGCCTACACGTGTGCCGAACATTCCTTCTCTGTTTGGGAATATCTGCGCGACATGAAAACAACTTGGTGTCCTTAGTTTTTTAAGAAAATTCCAAAAAAGATGTCCAAAACGAACTTACCAAACCAAAGATGTCTGCCAAATTGTGACGTCATGACGACCACACTTCGGACAAATTCGACATAGATCGAAAGGGTTATTTACCTGAATTTGAGTTTTGAGTTTTTACAAAAATAAACTGAGTTCTGAGTTTTGAGTTT